>Ga0335081_10000049_pt1 | contig 227240 bp, 212 predicted proteins | sample Lox_Sample_35_FD_206713 | JGI IMG/M metagenome (GOLD analysis project Ga0335081, IMG submission 206713) | Soil microbial communities from Loxahatchee National Wildlife Refuge, Florida, United States - Lox_Sample_3.5 | ecosystem: Environmental > Terrestrial > Soil > Wetlands | place: USA...
CTGTCGCGTGCGGCAAGCGGATCGGAGGGCAAGCGGAATGGAGAGCCGTGTGCGTTGAAAGGCGCATGCACGGTTCGGGGGGCGGCGCTGGGCTGTTCTCGCAAGAGACGACCCGCGCCTACCCTACAAGACCCGGCATCCCGATTCTTCCGGGATCTGCGGGGCTTGGTGAGCGCAGCGAGTAGAGCCTGGTCCGGCGTTGCCGGACGCGCCAGACACCACCGATCGATCTCTACAACTCTCATGCAGCGGCTCGCGCGCTAGTAACTGCCAACAAAATGTAACGGAACTTCGAACTCTGCAACTCGGGGATTGTTGAGTAGTCCTTCCAGCCAATTTTGTAACGTGCGCGCAGACTCAAGGGCTCTTCTCTGTTCTTTTTTGTCCCGCTGCCGGTACGTTCGTGCCACGTCAATGCGCCGTCACTTTCTAGCGTCCTCCCCTCATGCAAAAAGAAGGCAGCGCTATTTACACCTCGCACGCTCTCCTTCCAGTAGAGGTCGTCGTTGGTGAGGAGTATGGCATATCCAGTCGTCCCGTCCTCCGACGCTACATATCTCTCCAATCGAACGATGTCTTTGACGAAGTCGTACCGGCTAATGTCGTGGGCACCGTCGGCACGAAGTGAGAACTCCTCGTCGCCTAGAACCAGCTTCAATTTGCGTTTCTTGTATTTTAGTTCGATCGCGTATTTCCGCCCACAAACATTGACGACGATATCGATGCGTTCGCGCTTGTCGAAACGCCCAGATGGCACTTCAAGTCGAATTTTCGCGTCTGGATTTCGCTCGCGGATTTTCCATGCCAGCGCATGTTGGAAATCCGCCTCAGAATGGAACACGCGGCGTTCCGAGGCCAGCGCCTGCATTACGCTTTCGAGGTCGAGCATCTCAGCGGTCATTTCCAATTTCTGCACCTGAAGGTCAGGCTCGGCAAGGGTATCGAAGCCAGCTCGCGCACGGCACAGGCTGGACGGCCTGCTCAATCGATATTGGGCCTCGCTTCCTGCATCCGCACCGCACCAACCCCGTCGTTCTTCCGGCCATGTCGCAGCGTTCCTCGGCTTCCTAGGCGCAAGCGCGTTTGTCCGCGCGGGTGGCGCCGGTCACGGCGATCCGTTCGCCGTTAAGCCGGCACGAAGATATTGCGTAAGGCCGCTGGCGTTCGCGGCCGTCCTCAACCTTCCTGAAAGAACATCACTTCATTCGCGGCGGCGCTCGCCGGCAACGCTCGCCCGCGCGGCTCATCACTCCGGCTACCGCCCGTACGCGTTTTTCCTCCACCGTCATCCATCCACACCAAACCCGCCCTTCTTTCGGCCAGGAAGCACCGTTCCTCGGCTCATGGGCGCAAGCGCTGGCGCGCTCCTCCTCTGACGTTCCGTTCGCAAGCGATGCACCCGCCTCCTCCGGAGCACGGGCCTCCGCAGAAGGCCGCGATTGGCGCGGCCGGAACGATGGAGGAAACCATGCGCGTACTGACGATATCCGAACTGATGCGCCTGACGCGGATCGAGCTGTGCCAGCTCGCCGCGCGGATCGCAAACGAACTGCCGTCCTTCCCGGAAGGCTCGGTCGAGCGCGCGAACGCGGAAGCGACCCTGCGCAACATCCGGTTCGTGCTGGCCCGGCGAGACTTCTCGCCGTGACCGGCAGCGGCGCGTCGCCTGTTCTGACGCGCTGAGGGCCGCCCCCGAGGGGGCGGCCCTTCCGGCGGAGGGTCGAAGCCGGATTCTTCATGCCGCCTGGGCGGTCATGGCGCCTTCGGCCTCCTGGTCGCCGGTGACGCGGACGACGATCTGCGCGTCATTGAGCGGCAGGTAGTCCATGCGGAGGTTGAAGCCCTTGCCGTCCGCGTGCGGCCACATGGCGCCGATCGGCTGCCAGAACTTGCTCTCGCCGTTCTTGGTCACGGCGTAGACGCGGTGCGTCGGGCGGGAGGCGTTGGTCTTGGTCGTCATAATACGGTCCTTTCGCTTATGAGCCCGCCCCAGTGGCGGCCTCGATGCCGTTTCAAGGCCGCGGCGGAAAAGCGGGGCTGTCACAAGCTGTCCGAAGGACACCGGAGGCACGAGCTGCACACGCGCAGCACGGAAGCGACTGGCTTTGACAGAACCGTGCGCCACGGCAGAACAGGCACGAAGAGAGGACGCTTTGGCTGGTGGGTCAGTTGGTTTCGAAAGGACGATGACGACCCAGCAACGAGTGTCCTACACACATTCGTCCGCGACGGCGAGGCAGTCGATGTGCTCACTGGCGCGCGATGCGCGATACGGCCGGAAACTGCCGGTCATGGGCGGATCAGCCGATGCGGTCAGCGCCGGTTGGCCGAAACAGCTCGGCGATAAGTGCCGTCACCGCTTCAAAAGGCGCGAGAAACATTGGCGGATTCAAGACTGTCTCGCCCCCATGGGCGAACATCTTCCTTATGGGATTGACCCAACTAAAATCTCCCACAATGAGTCCTTGCGCTTGTGCTGCCTCCAACAATTGCGGCAGCATGGCAGGCCGCGGCTTCCCTTTGCGGTCGACGCGCCCCTCGAACTGCTTTCCGACGCGCAGGCGGAGCGCGAGTTCCAGGCAAGGGAAGGTCTGTGCCGCAGCGAGGGTCACGAGATCGTAGGAGTAATAGGAATAAATGTAGGCATGTCTGATGGCATCATGACATGCGCGAACGCTGTCCGGGACGACATCCGGCAATTGCAATCGGCTCATGTCTTGATGCAGTTGTTCAAGGGTGCTACCCACGAATCCGGCCGCGCCGGAAAAATAAGGGTCGGGCGAGCGGAGATTTGAGTGGTGCTTGAGCATTTGTGTCCTAGGAGGCGGAAAAGAGGCACCGCCGAGTTAGCGTCGCGGGAGAATAATACTCGTCGCCGAGAGCGCCTTCAGCGGATAAACCAGGATCAGAACGTTGAACGTCGTGTCGAACGCCTCAGCGAGGCATTCGTGCGCTTGTCCGTTACGGTCGGTTAAAGAGACCGTCGTCGGCCCCGTCATTCTGCGGCCAACGGGAAGGACACGCCCAAGCGAATGCCGGAATGTGATCACTTGATCTGACGGTCGGCCAAATTGCTGCTCGAAGAGGGCAGAGACTTCAATGCGGCGAACCTCTGCGCGTATGTGCCCTTCGTCGTCAGACGTGATGGGTTCGAGAACGTACACCGCACAGGCGCGATGGTGCGTACGCACGTACTCGCGACATGACGCATAGATGGAGGCGCCAAACTTGCCGGCAAGCTTGAGCGGCGTTTTGATCTCAAGTTTATGATCCAGGGACATCGACGCATAGCCGTCGCCTTGGAAGAGGACGAAGCGCGCGAAGTTGTTTGCCTCGCGCTCAAATAGGTCTGCTATTTCGGGATCAAGGCACTTTTCGCAGTCCTGAAAGATTCGATAGATTTTACGGTGGGTCGGAAGCTCGTGGTGACCAGTCTCATGGAGCTTCAAAAAATTCTGCTTGGACGCATGCACCGTGTGGTCGATGTGAATGAGGTGCTGATCCACGTCGCAGATGCCGAACACCTTTGAGATCGCCGACTTGAGCGCGATCGCTGCCTCTTCAGCCTTGCCGAGGAGGTACTCCATAATCCGGCGCGGATCGAATGCGCTCGCGGGTGCGATTTTTAGATTCGCGGCTTCGAGAATGACTGCGGTGGGTGTGGGGTAGACGCCCCATGCGGAGGCCCGATCGAGACTGCGCCGCGCTGCTGCCTGCACGGCGCGCAACTGTTCGGGATCGAGACTGCTATCGTCGCTCCTAGCCACTCGACCTCTTCCTGCTGCGTAGATAACCTAGGAATTTCACGAGTTCGGCTTCTTCTTCGGACGTCAAATTGTGGCCCGCAAAGGTCGCGACTCGTCCGTGCCGTTGCTGGGCGCCGGTGCGCGAACGGGTCGGCACGACAAAGCCAGCGCGCTCCATCAAATCCTCATAGGGGATTCCGTACAGCTCGGCGAGCGCATGCAGAATGTTGGGGCTTGGTTTTTTTATCTGATCATTTTCGATCTGGCTCAAATAGGCGTTCGATACGAGTTTATTGGTTGCCTTCTCAACGTCGCGCTGTGACAAGTCGCGATCCTCGCGAATTGAGGCGAGATATTGGCCAAGTGTGAGCCCGTTCTCGGCCCCCGCGTTTTTCCTGGTCATCGGATCGCTCCTCCAAAGTGCTGATTCAGCTAACAATTTAGCATCTTACGCTAAGAATGTCAAGCGTGCTTGCTTTGGTGCTTGACATTCTTTGCATGCCGTCTTATCTTAGCGATATGCAGTTCGGCATGGGGCCGAGGGCGAACATGGGAGCCAAATATGGAAAATGCAGCTACTGCCGGGCATGAACCCGGCATCAGCCCGGCCAGCGCGGAGATGCGCAAACCGGGTCATGACGGTAAGTTCTTCACCACGGTGAACGGCACTGAGGTGAAGTTCTCGGAGCCAGCGCCGAAGGGCGAACATATCCTCGACGTGGCCGGGCTGAGGCCGGCGGACGACTTCGCCCTCATCCAATTGCTGTACCACAGCAGCCGCTCGGTCGGGCTCGACGAGACCGTCGACCTGCGGGCCGAGGGCACGGAGGTGTTCCGCGCCTTCAAGACGGACCGAATCTTCCGCTTCACCGTCAACGGGCGCGGCTACGAGTGGGGCGTGGACAAGATTCCGGAAGCGGAACTTCGCTCCATCACGCGTACGCGCGAGGACGAGGTGCTGGTGCTTGAGCGCGAAGGCAGAGATGTAGAACTCGCGCCGACGGATGTTCTCGACCTCGGCGCTGCCGGGACCGAGCACTTGGTCACCGAGAGGCGGCTCATTACGGTCTACTTTGAGAACAAGCCCCGCGAAATCCGGCGCGGCATCTACACCACCGAGCAGCTCAAGCAATTGTTCGGTGTGCAGGCCGGCTACGAGCTCGAAGTCATCAACGACGAGGGCCAACTCACCCCTCTCAAGCCGGGCGCGAAGCTCCGCGTCGAGGAGGGCATGAAGTTCTTCGAGCAAGTGCCGTGCGGGGGATCCTCGTGAACGACGCCGCAGAGGAGTTCGCGGGTCTCAAGGGCATGCATTCGGCGGCCGTCCTCCTCAAGGAGGGCGGCCAGCCGGTTCCCTTGCTGCCCGGTTTTCAGTTCACTGCCGCGGGGCGCGCGCACACGATGGACCTGCTGCTCGTGCCGTTCGCCCACTCTGGCTATGTGACGCGCCTGTTCTTCGAACGGCAGATCGAAGGACGGGGCTCCAACTGGAAGTCGCACCGTCTCGTCGAGCGAAACTGGTGGGCGCCGTCGTGGAACCATGTGCCGCCCACGCTGCGCTGGACTCAAATGTTGCTGGCTCATCTGAGGGCCGTCGCATGAATATACGGTTCAAGATCATGAGCGCGTTGGTCACGGCAATCCGCCGCGATCTGCAGCGGCCGCATCTTGTCGCACATGAGCGCGTCGGTTTCATTTCCGCCGGGCTCGCCTCGGCGCACGACAACCTGCTCATTCTGGCTCGGGCCTACCGGCCGGTTCCGGACCACCAATACCTGCGCGATTCGAGCGTGGGCGCGATGATCAGCGCGGAGGCGATCCGGGCGGCGCGCCAATGGGCGATGGACGACCGCGCCGCAATCTTTCACGTGCACAGCCATGGCGGTCGCGGCATTCCGAGATTCAGCGGAATTGACGTGCGCGAGAACGCCAAGTTTGTACCGAACTTCATCTCGGTGGCTCCGCATGCCGTTCATGGCGCGATCGTGCTCAGCGAGACGGCCGCTTATGGTCAGGTGTGGCTCGACGGCACGTCAGCGCAACCCTTCATCGCGACGTTCAGCGAGGTCGGCATCCCTATTCGAACCTGGAGGGCCGCATGAGCCGTCTCGACCGTCAGAGCTTTCTTGGCCCTAACAGCGACGCAATCCTGGCGGACGCGACCATCGGTTTCGTCGGCGCGGGCGGTGGCGGCTCGCACGCCATACAGCAGAGCGCTCACATGGGCATCGGCGGGTATGTCAACGTCGATCCCGATGTCATCGAAGACACGAACACCAACCGCCTCGTCGGCGGCACGCTCGCCGATGTCGTGGTCAGCTTGCCGAAAGTTAAGATCGCCGAACGGTTAATACGGGGCCTGCAGCCGCATGCGCGCATCATCTCCGTGCAGGATGATTGGCGCGCTGCGGTCGATGATCTCAAACTTTGCGACGTAATCGTGGGCGCCGTCGATGGCTTTCGCGAGCGCGAAGAGCTTGAGCGTTTCTCGCGCAGGCATTTGATCCCGTACATCGATATCGGGATGGACGTCCACGATCTCGGCAAGAACGGGTTCTTGGTTAGCGGGCAGGTGATTCTGTCGATGCCTGCAGGGCCGTGTATGCGCTGCTGCGGATTCATCACCGACGAGCGCCTCGCGCAAGAGGCAAAGCGCTATGGCGCAGCTGGCTCGCGGCCTCAGGTAGTTTGGTCGAACGGCGTCCTCGCCTCGACGGCAATCGGGCTGATGACGCAGGTGCTGACGCCCTGGTACCCCGACCCGCCCTCCTTCGTGTTCCTTGACTATGACGGCAACAAAGGCACGGTGACGCCGAACCCGCGCATGGAGCTGCTCAAGAACCATGTGTGCCCGCATCATCCAGCGGATGAGACCGGGAATCCGCTCTTCGACATCCGCAAGCAAAGATTCGCCGCGCGGCCGAAAGCGAAGGCCGAGCCGATGTCATGGTGGCGGCGGGCCTGGAACTGGCTTTCGGCGCGGCCGGCTTGAAGGCCAACGTCCGGATAAAACAGCCGAAGCCAATTTTCGTCCACACTTAAGTTGTTGGATAGATGATATTTTTTTATCTTGTGGACGAATTCTGGTTCAATATTTGAAAACTCGTCCACCCCGTCTAAGGTGGCCCATCGCATTGCACGTACAGTGAAAGTGACATGACCCAGGAACTCAACAAGGCGGACATCGAAGCGGACTTTCTCAAATTGGCGCGGATCGCCTTGTCGGGCCGGACGCAAGACGTGCATGTCGTGTTGCGGCGTGCCGCAAAACGCTATCATCCGATCCAACCGAGCTTCGCCGACGCGCTGACCACTCTTCTGCATGAATCTCCATCAGCGGCGTCGCCGCTTCGCCGCCAGGCGGACTTGCCGCTGCCGGTCGATCTCGATTCGCGTCTTCACCTTATGCGGGTCGAAACCGAGCCCGAACTCGACCATGAGCCGATCTTCGCGCCTGATCTCGCCTCAACGCTCACGCAAATTGTGCAGGAGCGCCGCAATCCGGAAGCCCTTATTCGGGCCGGGCTTGACCCGACGCGCGCGGCGCTATTTGTGGGTCCGCCCGGTGTCGGCAAAACGATGGCCGCGCGGTGGCTGGCGCGAGAACTCGGCCATCCGCTGGTGATTCTCGATCTCGCCGCCGTGATGAGCAGCCTGCTCGGCCGTACCGGCAGCAACCTGCGCCATGTGCTTGAATATGCGAAGAACATGGAATGCGTTCTGTTGCTCGATGAACTCGACGCGATCGCCAAGCGCCGCGATGACCACGGCGAGATCGGCGAACTTAAACGCCTCGTTACCGTCCTTATCCAGCAAATTGATGATTGGCCGCCTTCCGGCGTCCTGCTCGCTGCGACCAACCATCCGGGTCTGCTTGACCCAGCGATCTGGCGTCGGTTCGAACGGCACCTCGAATTCCCGCTGCCTGACGAAGCCGCGATTACGCGGTTCGTCGATGGGGTCCTGAGGCCCTACTTTCCAGCGGCCGCGCGCGATTGGAGCAATCTGCTCGCGATCGCTTTTGATGGCAGATCGTTCAGCGATATCGAGCGCGATTTGGCCGCGGCGCGCCGAAGCGCCGCGCTGGGCGGGAAGCCGCTTGAAGAGGAATTGGCGGGCCTGCTGACGGGCAAGTCGATACCGAAGCGCCGACGCATTGTCTTAGCCACGGCCATCGTCGGCCAGGGGCTGATGTCACAGCGCATGGCGCGGGAACTGACCGGCGTGGCCCGTGATACGATCCGCAGCCGCGGCGCCGCGAAGAAGACGAAGCTCAGACGAAGAAAAACACGAGGCAAATGATGCCAAAGCGCAACGTTCTGCTCGGCAAGGGCGAAAATCTGGTCAGGGAAATTGACGGCGTGCGCGGCGGAGGGCCCAAGACGCACCCTTACACGTTCTCCGAGGCCAAGACGCGTCTCGCGCCCATGCTCAACCGTGTAGTGAGCGGTATCGATCAACTGCCCGCCGCCGCATGCCCGGACGACCAGGTGGTCGCCACGGTCACACTTAATCCCGAATACATCGCCAAGTCGTATTTCCCTGAGAAGCTGTTCGAATCTGTGGGCCTCCAGCCGATCGGCAGTCGGCCGCGGCGGATCAAACCCGACAAGCGGTCGAAGGGACGAGAGCCGGAAGAAACGATCACGACCGAACTGTTCGTCATGGGTCCGCGTTCGGCGTTTCGCTCCTGGCGCTCCGAGCTTCCGTCGTGGCACGACGACGGTACGGGAGCGAAAGACTTGACGGCTATCGAGCGGATGGATGCGCCAACGGCGCGTGACAAGATCAAAGGTAAGCTGCCGAAGTCAGGTGACATCGTCTTCGAAGTCGTCCTGCACAATGACGGCCGCGCAGGAGAGCGCAGCGTCGTCAAGGAATTTCGCGATTACCTGAAGGGACTGGGCATCGATCAGCCGCTTGAGCGTCGGTTCGTAGCCGGCGGGCTTTGCTTCGTGGAACTGGATGCGCCCGCCAGTCTCGCCGAGCGTATCGCCACCTTCACGCCGGTTCGGGCTCTGCGCCAGATGCCGGGGTTGCGCATCCTGCGCCCAAGCTTCCGGTCATCGCGGGTGCCGATGGAAAAGCTGCAGCTGCCAGCTCAAGGTCCGCTCGACCCGAAAATCCGCGTCGCGATTTTTGATGGTGGTCTGCCGAAAGGACACCCGGTCCGCAGATGGGCCAGGGCGGTCGAGCCGCCAGGCATCGGCAATCCCCTCGACGAGTTCCAGAAACACGGGGTCGGAGTGACTTCGGCCTTCCTGTTCGGGCACATCGATCCGAAGCAGCCGCTGCCGCGGCCTTACGCGTCTGTCGATCACTACCGCGTTCTCGACACCGCTCCGGGTCAAGACCCGCACGAACTCTATGAAGTGCTGGGGCGCATCGACCAGGCGCTTGTCGCGAACGAATATGACTTCATCAATCTCAGCATCGGGCCGTTCCCGCCGATCGAGGATGACGATGTGCACGCGTGGACTGCTGTGCTTGACGAGCGGCTGTCCCGCGGAACGACGCTCGCGACCATTGCGGTCGGCAACCGGGGCGACGCACCCGCCAAGGACGGCCTGAACCGTATTCAGGTCCCTGCCGACTGCGTCAATGCTGTCGCTGTCGGCGCCTGTGACAATCACGAGGCCCCGTGGCAGCGCTGCACTTACAGCTCGGTCGGCCCCGGGCGCAGTCCCGGTCTGGTGAAACCCGATTTCGTCGAGTTCGGCGGTTGCCTGCAGCGGCCTTTTATTGTCCTGAATGAAGGTGGAGCGGTTGGCCTCGAAGCGACCGAAGGCACCTCGTTCTCGGCCCCGTCTGTGCTGCGCCTCGGCGCCGGTCTTCGCGCGCACTTCGGGGACAACTTGAGTATCCTTGCGATCCGCGCCCTGCTTGTCCACACGACCGAGGCCTGCGAGCACCCCTGCGAGGAAGTGGGACGCGGACGGGTCGCTCGATCTGTCGATGACATCATTTTTTGCGACGACGACACCGTGCGTGTGGTCTATCAGGGCGAGATTGCTCCGACGCGGTACCTTCGTGCGGCAATTCCTGTTCCGCTCGGCGCGATCCCTGGCAAGGTCACGATCACGGCGACGCTCTGCTATCCGACGGGTGTCGATCCGCACCATCCCGGCAACTATACCCGCGCGGGCCTCGAGCCGACCTTTCGGCCCCATGACCAGAAGCGCAAAGACCCGAAACAAGTACACCCCGACAGCAAGAGCTTTTTCGGCAAGTCACAAAGCAATTTGCTGGAGGACGAGCTGCGTCGCGACGCCTGGAAATGGGAAAACTGCCTCCACACGCGCGTCACGTTCATAGGCAAGACGCTGCGCAATCCGGTCCTCGATATTCACTACAATGCGCGCCAAGCGAGCCAGAACCACGCGCCCAAGGAAAAGCTGCCTTACGCGCTGGTGATCAGCGTTCATGCCAAGAATCTTGGCGACCTATACAATCAGATTGTCCGCAAGTATGCGGGCAGGCTTGAGGCCTTGCGACCAGTTATCGAAATTCCGGTACGGACTGGCAGGTAGCCTTTTAGCTTCTCGATTTCGTGCAGATTCAATGCCCGTTGATCGACCAACTTTGCGTCTGCCAGGCGCGAAGCGCCGTTGCCGACCTAAGCCGCATGCGCAGGCGTGGGTGTTGCGTTTGACTTATTCGCGCGGAGCAAAGCCGAGCGCGTAAGAGCGTTTAAACACTCCTGAACCGAAACTCCCGATTCCGTCGCCATGCGCCGCAGCGCCTCCAGCCGATTGCACGCCGTGACGAATCTGCGCTGAACATCGAGATCACCGGGTACAGGAATCGAAATCGTTCCGAGCTGATCGAAATAGAGGCGAAAGCGGACAGAACCCTTGGTCTTTTGATTGATTTCATGCAGCCCCGCCTCGCTCTTCAGGTAGTGATAGACGAACTCCGGAAGAAGACCATCAAGGCAGTGAAAGACGACATAGTCCGGGCTCGTTATTCCCTCTTGTGTTGCATCCCTAACGACTCCAATAGACCCGATGTTGATGCGCATAGGGTTATAGGCAAGATAATCCTTGCGCAGAATTTTGTACCTGTCTGGGTTTTTCCCAACGGCCGTTTTGTGAAGTGTGATGCCCTCCTCTGACGAAACCCCCACGAGCGGAATATCGGAACGATAAGCTGCCCCGATCCGTTCGTCCGATTCAGTCGTGAGTTCTCCCAACGATCGCAGAGGCGCGTTCTTGATGGTATCAATCGCTGCTTGCGCGTCGGCCAGTATCGATTCCGCTTCCTGCGCAAAAGAACGAAATTGTGCCGCGAGTGCGATTAGGTCGCCGCCGCTCTCTAGCATCGACAATTTTCGATGCGGATTTTTAATATCCAGATTCAGATTTTCATCCAGCGCATCGCGAGAGACGATCCACGACGTTTCGGTTGCAGCTCGTGATTTAATGAGTTGCTTGAGCGGTTCCAGCCATTCAAACTGCAAAGGCTTTGTCTTGCTGAGGGAATAGCCGAGCGGCAATGACGGCTCACAATATAGAATTTTGTCTGTGGGTGCGCCTCGCTCGAAAAAGATGATATTCGTTTTGATGTCGGTATAAGGCGCGAAAACATTGTGCGGGAGACGTACGATCGCATAACAATTGAAATCGCTCAGCAAATCCAAGCGGATGCGTTTGGCGACGCCCGGAGAGGACAGTGTCCCGTTCGGGACGACGACAGCAGCGCGCGCCGGGCGGCCGGTCGATGTGGACTGCCGCCTCAACTTGCGCATGATGAGCTGTAGGAAGAGAAGAGCCGTTTCGGCTGTTTGTCGATCTTCAGGGAAGTTCCCTTGAATACCTTTCTCCTCCTCGCCACCGAAAGGTGGATTGGTTAGGATTACATCAACGCGCTCTTTCTCGCCGATCTCAGCAAGCTTGAACCGGAGCGCATTACCCGGATCAATTTGAGGTGCGTCGAGCCCGTGCAAAAGTAGGTTCATCTGCCCAAGAAGATACGGAAGGGATTTAGGTTCGCAACCCAAGATGCTTTCGGTCTGGAGCTGTTTGCGGTCGGCGACAGTCTTGACCTGCTTGGATAGGTAGTTGAATGCTTCGACCAGAAAGCCCCCGGTGCCCGTGGCCGGATCAAGCACCGTTTCCCCGAGGCGCGGATCGATTATTTCCACCATGAAGCGAACGACAGGGCGCGGCGTATAAAACTCACCCGAGTCCCCTGCTGCATCGCGCATCTCGCGCAGCATAATTTCATAAAGAGAACCTAGAGTGTGAAGCTCGTCCGATGATGTGAAGTGAATGTCGGCAACTTTGTTAATCACGTCACGGAGTAGGTAACCGCTTTTCATGCGATTATCGACCCCACGAAACACTGTGGCGATCACATCCCGGCGATTGTCACCGTTCGCGCTGGTCAGGGCGCGTAGATAAGCGAACAAGCCAGGGCCACGTTTACCGTCCGGCCTTCGCGCCTCGTCCTGGTTGATGAACGCAAGTAGCTCGTCGCCAGTGATGCCCTGCGGATTGGCTGCCCAATCTCGCCAGCGGTAGGGCAGCTCGATTGCTGGGCGAAACTTCTTTCGCGCCAGATCGGCCTCCTGCTCGCGTTGCTGTTCAAGGTCATCGAGGAATTTGAGAAACATGATCCAGGTAAGGAGTGGCAAGCGGTCGAGGTCGCCGTTGAGTCCTTTATCCTTGCGCATGATGTCGCGCGCGGACTTAATCAGGCTACCTAACGCCTGCGCGGTCGTCAGCGGTGCTTTACCGCCGTTTGCTTTCTTATGAGCCATAGAGGATTCCTTGCAAGTCGTTCACGGCAGTACGAAGCTGCTCGGCACCTCCGAACAGGTGGATGATTTCGCCGGGGTTACCGTGGTCGGAAATGGGTGGGACGTGAAGGACATCGGGTAGCACGAATTGCGCGTCGCCGTGCTGCGCGTATTTCTCAAGCAGCTCATCGAGGATTTGCCGCGCCTCGGGGCTGTAGTGCTCAAAAAAGTCTCTTCGCTCTTGCTTCAGGCGTTGCGCGCGTTCGCGCCGCGTCCGCAACGGTGCATTGAAGGCAAGATGGCAAAGCAAATCGAAGGGGTCGGCTTCCGGCTGCTTGGCTTGTTCAGCCAATTCGTCAAAGCTTATGCCGCGCTCGGCGAGCGCCTGAATGATTTCGGCGCGCTGTTCGGCGTTCGCCCAGCGCTTGCGTAAGTCCTGCGCCGAAGGGCAAAGAGTTCTCACGGTGTCGGCGGCGTAGTCAGTATAGCGAACGACCCGCAACTGCTTGCCGTTCGGGTCAAGCTCGTGAACGAGATGGGCTACGATCTCGACCTGGCCGCCGTCGTAGTAAAATTTTCGCGGCTCTACCTCGGGAGGCTCGATGATTTCCGGACCAGTGTCCGGCGGTTCGGGTTCACCCTCGGGAGTCGTTTCCGTGGTCTCTATCGTCTCTCCGTTCTCGTTGACCTCCTCCTCCGTGATCCTTACCGGGTCACCGTCGAACGTGGAATCGGCGAACATACGCGTTGCCGACCCCGTGTAGTCAACGATATTGAACCAGAGCTTGCCGTAGTCGTCGCGCAAACGCGTGCCGCGGCCGATGATCTGCTTAAACTCGCTCATGGAGCCGATGACGCGCGCCAGCACGATGTTCTTGCAGGTTGGCGCGTCCACGCCTGTGGTCAGCAATTGGGACGTCGTGAGAACCGTAGGGGTCTTCGTTTCGACATCTTGGAAGCGGCTCAAATGACCACGTCCCACCTGGCCTTCATCGGACGTGACGCGACATACATAGTCGGATTGTTGCTCAACAAGGTCGGCGTTGAGGTTAACAAGCGCTTCGCGCATTTCGCTGGCATGTTCCTGATCCACGCAAAAGACGATGGTCTTCGCAAAGCGGTCGGTCGTCTTGAGAAACTCAGTCAGGTGATGCGCGATCGCTTTGGTGCGCGCGCGCAGCGCAATCACCTTCTCGAAATCCTTGGTTTGATACTCGTCGTCCGGGATGGCACGACCATAGCGGTCGAACTCGTGCTTACTCGGACGCCAGCCCGCCGCGTCCCATTGCGTGACGACGCGATGGACGCGGTAGGGAGCAAGGAAGCCGTCGTCGATGCCTTGCCGTAGACTGTATTCGTAGATGGGATTTCCGAAATAGAGGTAGGTATCGCGGTTATCGTCACGCAGCGGCGTGGCCGTCATGCCGAGCTTATAAGCGGGCTTAAAGTAATCGAGGATGAGTCGCCATGAGCTGTCGTCGCGGGCGCTGCCGCGATGACACTCGTCAACGATGATGAGATCAAAGAAGTCAGGAGCGAACGACTTGAAAAGGCCAAGGCGGCGCTCGTCCTCGGCAAGCGCCTGATAAATGGCGAAATACATTTCGCGGCTTTGCACGACTTCGCCCGACTCGATCTTGTAGCGAGCGTCACCGAAGGCCGCGAACAGCCCGTCCTTCGGCTGATCAATGAGGATGTTGCGGTCGGCAAGATAGAGAATGCGTGGGCGGCGGTATTCGGTCGTACGGTTCCAACGCGCCGACCAGAGCTTCCAGCAAATTTGAAAAGCAACAGCCGTCTTTCCTGTCCCCGTCGCCATGGTCAGCAACAGGCGCTGGCGTCCCTTCAGAATTTCTTCGACTGTGCGGTTGACAGCGACTTGCTGATAGTAACGTTCGCCCTTCCCTACCTCGTGATTGAATGGCATTAGGAGCCGCTCGCCGATTTCTGGCTTCGTGAGTCCTTGACCCGCTTGATAGCGTTTCCACAGGTCAGCAGGCGCGGCGTAGCCGATGACGTGCGTTTCCTTGCCGGTGAAGTAGTCGATTTCGATGATGTCGTGGCCGTTGGTCGCATAGGCAAATTTGAGACCGAGCATCTCGGCGTAGCTTCGCGCCTGTTGCACGGCATCGGCGGCGGTCTTGTAGGCTGCCTTCGCCTCGACGACGGCCAAAGGAAAATCGCGCGTGTAGCGCAACAGATAATCGACCCGCTTCGGCGGTTTGCGAATGAAGCCTTTGCCGACGGGCACCACACGGCCATCGGTGATCGTACGCTGTTCGGCAATCGAATGCGGCTCGTTATCCCAGCCCGCCGCTTGGAGCTTCGGGACCACAAACTTTCGGCAGGTATCGGCTTCTGTGGGCATCTATGATTTCTTAGAAACGAAAGAGACAGGTTGGTGCGGGCGGCCGGACTTGAACCGGCACAGCTCTTTCGAGCCGAGGGATTTTCATACCACTTCGGCTTTCGCCGCCTTGCCTTGGCGCGTTCGCGCTTTCGGCTCGTTCGTGGTCTGGACTATACCTTCACCGTAGCGTGTTCACGCGTTAGGCGCTGCCCGTCTAGTCTCTACACCTTCGCGCCGACCGTTCAGCCGGAGCGCTTGGCTCGGGATTGCCTGTGACCGGTTTCCCCGAGTTTGGGCAGTTCTGCACCTCGGGTTTCCCCGGGGGCACTCAAGTTGCTCAAGTCCCTTGCGTCTACCAATTTCGCCACGCCCGCGTACCAGGGGTAGTGTATAGCGGCTGGTTGCGATTCAGCCAAGAACCATCGTACTTCCAACGGATTAGCGGCCGTTCGGCCTGCGGTTCGTCTTGCGCGTTCGCGCTTTCGGCGTTTTGGGGCGCCGCACATTGATGACCGAGGCATCCACCATGTTCTTGATGTGGGAGGCGTAGAACTCCTCGATCATCTTGACGCTGGTGCGGCAGTTCTTCGCGATCTGGTACACGTCCGCACCCTCCATCAAGCGCATGCAGATGTAGGTGTGGCGCAGCGAGTAGAATGTGCGCCGCTGCCCCTCGCGATCGACCTTCAGGTCCAGTTCGCCGAGGATCGTATTGAACAGCTCGTGGTGAGTCCTCGGGAAGACGAGGTCGTTCGCCTTCGGATTGCGCCGCTTCATGACGCGCTGAAACGGATGCACGGCACCCGGCATGCTCTTGCAGAAGCCGACGCCGCGCTTGCCGCGCACGTCGATTTCAAGAATAGTCTGGCGGCTGTCGCGGTCGTCCACGATCTTCACGTCCCGAAATTCAATCCGCCGGGATTCATCGGGACGCAGGCCGGTGTTCACCATGAAGAGGACGTAGTCGTGCAGGTCCTCGTAGTCCTGCTGATATTTTTTCTTCTTCGGATTCTGAACGCGTTCGCGTGTTGCCTTGTAGAGCAGCTCGTATTCGTCGTGCGAGAACCACGCCCGGTGAGAAATCTTGCTGTTGGTGCGGTACGGCTGCGAGAGGTCCGGCAGGCGTGAGAGATCGCCGTGCCGCACCGCCGACTTGAGCACCTGGCGGATCGCGACCCGCTCTTGATGCAACGTGTTGCGCGCCGGGGGAGCCGGATCGACGGCCTTCTTGGACTTGTCCGCATTGTTGTCGCCGTTGGCCTTGGCTGCCTTCTCGGCCTTTGCCGTCTCTATGCGGTGGATGAAGTATTCCTGCACGAAGCCCGACGTGACTTCGGAGAGAGGCTTCGGACCCATGAAGGGGAGAATGTGTTTGCGCAGCCGTCGCTCGATGCCATCGACGTACTGCTTGTTGCGATGCCCTTCGGTGATGACCGGGTACTCGCGGATGAATTGCTCCGCTGCCTGAGCGAACGTCTTCTCGCTCTTGACCCTGATCAGCTCGCCGAGTTCGCCGCGTTTGAATTTGCCGCGCAGCTCCAGATACCAGTCTTCAGCCGCGTCCTCGGCTTGCGACAACTCCTCGCGCTTCGTGGTCGCGCGATACTGGCGTCCGGCGACGGACGCCGAGCACTGCCAGAAGCGACCACCGCGTCTGTAGAGCTGAACTTTTCCGCCGAGAATTTCGTGTCGTGCCGTCATGGAATGCGCGCGTCCGTAGCCTGAAGGGACTTTCTTGTGCTAGCGGGACAGTTTGTGCTAGATTTGTGCTAGAGTCAAATTTTTCTAACTTATTGAAAAATATATTAAATAATGTTTTGAAAGGGATTTTAAGTCCCTTGCGTCTACCATTTCGCCACGTCCGCGGAGCGGATTTCTGTCGATTGCAATCCGCGCGGCTCGGTTTCTAGCACGCGGGGCGCGTGCGCCGAAGCGCGTGGTCGAGCCGCCTGAAGCTGGCCGGTGGAGCGGCCATCAAGCAGCTGCCGTCACGCTACTGCTTCCCGTTGTCCTTGGCGTTCGCGCTGGCGCCCGGGGCAGAGCGGATGTTGCCCCAGGGGTCATTGGCCGGCTTCTTCTCCGGGATTTTTTCCGTCGCCGATTTGTAGGCTTTGTCGAGTGCCTTACGCCGCTCCAGTTCCTCCGCGCTTGGCGGCGCCTTGTCACCGCCGAGGTGCATGCCCATCGGCAGCTGCGCCAGCGCCGTTGCGGGCATGAGCGCAAGCGACGCCGCGCCGGCCAGAAGCGCGAGGCCGCACCGGCCTAAGGCTTCACGCCGGCTCATTCCTTGAACACATGTCCCCATAGCGTGTCCCAATCGACCCCGGAAATGTCGGTGACGCGGCCGTCCTTTTCGAAAAATTTGTTGGGCACCTGGAACATGGCGAGCATCAGCCCGCCCTCGGGCGTCCAAGCGACGTGGCGGCTGCCAGCCTCGCGCCAGACGAATTCGCCGGCCGTCACCGTAAGCCCGGCCGCCGGGCCTTCCTTGTCGCAGAGCTTGCCTTCGAGCACGTAGGTCTGCTCGATCTTGACGTGCTCGTGGTCCGGCAGCTCGGCGCCCGGCGCGCAGCGGATCAGCGCGGTAACGAGGCCGGTCTCCTTCTCGAACAGCAGGCCTTTGACCTCGCAGCCGGGGAAGCGGGTCTTCTTCCATTCCATCTCGGCTGGGCGCACCACGTGCGAGTGGGTGTCGAGCGTATCGTGTCGGGCTTTGGGCGTGACGGCATCCATGGGGCGGTCTCCTGTTCGCAACCGCGCTGCGGCTTTGCGCCATCATAGCCGATCCGCGGCGATACGGGTCCAAGAAAAAACGGGCTGCCGCGTCTCCCGCGCGCAGCGCAGCACGAAGGAGTGCGCTGCAGACCCAAGATCTTTTCAAGCTCCAATTATGGGACGATCCCGGAACAGCGGTGCACCGCTTCGCGCTGCACCGCATCCGGGAAACGCCTCTAAAGATTTGGCGCCGCGCCCTACAGCCCGGCGTCGCGGATCGGCGGCTGGAAAGCGAGGCCCGTATCCCAGGGGAAATAGATCCAGGTGTCCTGCGACACTTCGGTGATGAACGTGTCGACCATCGGCCGGCCCATGGGCTTGGCGTAGACGGTTGCGAAATGGGCGCGCGGCAGCAACCCGCGCACTACTTTGGCGGTTTGGCCGGTATCGACCAGATCGTCGACGATCAAAACGCCGGCGCCCCCGCCGCCACCGCGCGCCACCACGGCCGGCGCGATGTCCTTGAGCACCGCAACCTCGCCCTGCTGGGTGTGCGCGTAGCTCATCACGCTCACCGTCTCGATGACGCGAATGCCGAGCTCGCGCGCCACGATCGCCGCCGGCACCAGTCCGCCGCGGGTGATGCAGACGATGGCCTCGAATGGACCGGCGCCGTTCAGTCGCCAGGCGAGCGCACGGGAGTCGCGGTGGAATTGATCCCAGGACACCGGAAAGATTTTTTCCGGGCTCGCGGTGCCGGGCGGTGTTGCCCGCAACGTCGCGCCGCTGGTCCGTTCCGGTTGCTGGTTCGGCTGTGCCATGGCGACAAATCCAAAAACGTGCGGGGCGTCCTGGCGCTCAAACCTTGCCGGCGGCAAGCTCCGCCTTGACCCGCGTGAGCATGGCTTCAACCGCCGCCTTCGCGGCAGCAAGCTTTTGGGGATCGCGTGAGCGCACTACCACGTGGGTGTTGCCGCCGATTTTTTCGTCCATGAATGGATAGGAGCCAATCACCACATCCGGATGCGCTTTGGCGATGGTGCCGAGCTCGGTGCCGATATCGCCCTCGCGGCAATCGGCGCGCACCGATTCCGACAGCATGCGTGCGCCGGTCTTCAGCCGCGGCGTGACGTATTCGAGCATGGCCTGCATGATGTGCGGCACGCCAGCCATGACGATGACGTTGCCGAGCCAAAAGCCCGGCGCCGCGGATATCTTGTTGAGCACGAGCTCGGCGCCGGCCGGAATGCGCGTCATACGCATGCGCGCCTCGTTCATCACGCCGCCGGTTTGCGCCACCCGCTCGGTCATGATTTGGACCGCGCGCGGGTCGTAGCCGATCGACACCCCGAACGCCTTGGCGACGCAGTCGGCGGTGATGTCATCGTGGGTCGGCCCGATGCCGCCGGTGGTGAAGAGATAGGTATAGCGCGCACGCAGCGCGTTCACCGCGTCGACGATCTCCAGTTCCTCGTCGGGCACGACGCGGACTTCCTTGAGATCGATGCCGATGTCGGTGAGATACTCGGCGATATAGCCGATGTTCTTGTCCTTGGTGCGGCCGGACAGGATTTCGTCGCCGATAACGAGCAGCGCCGCGGTGACGATGCCATTTTCGTTTTCCGCCCCGCTACCGGCCATGCGCGCCTCTCCGTGCCAGCGCCTCCTCTAGCGCGGCGCCGATGGCGGCTCAAGCTGGCATCCGGTATCCTCGATACGCTGGACGCCGACCTCTCCTAAGTTCTCATGTTAGGCCTCATGCCCTTTGTCCGCTCGGTACTTTTTGCCGCTTGCGCCGCGGCCCTCACATGGGCGCAGGCTTCGAGCGCGCAGCCGTCGCGCACCATCACCGGCCCGATCACGATCTACGTCGCCGGCACGGCAGGTGGCGGCATCGATCTGTTCGCGCGGCTGGTCGGCCGCCATCTCGGCCGCCACATCCCGGGTCGTCCGGCCATCACGGTGGACGACATGCCCGGCGCCGGCGGCATCCGCGCCGCCAATTTTCTGGCGCGCCAGGCGCCACATGACGGCACGGTTTTGACCGCGTTTGCCGGCGGCCCGGTGATCGAGCCGCTGATCGGGGCGCGCAATCCGGGCTACGACGCGAGCCAGTTCACCTGGATCGGCGCGCTAACAAAGGACGTCGGGCTGTGCCTGTCCTGGGGCACTTCGCCGTTCAAGACCATCGACGACGTGCGCAACCACACCATGGTGGTCGCCGGCACCGGCGCCGGCTCGGAGACTGACACCTGGCCGGTGATCATCAACGAGGTGCTCGGCACCAAATTCAAGGTGGTCACCGGCTATTTGGGCACGCAAGAAACCATCCTTGCGATCGAACGCGGCGAAGCAAGCGGCCGCTGCATCATCAGCCTCTCGGCACTGAAGACCGCCAAGCCCGATTGGCTGACCGGCAAGAAGGTCAATGTTTTGCTGCAGGTCGGCCTGAAAAAGAGCCCGGATTTGCCCGAGGTGCCGCTCTTGCTCGACCTCGCCAAGAGCGACGGCGACCGGCAGATGCTGAAATTGCTGTCGGCGCCGAGCGAGATGGCGCGGCCGTTCGCCACTCCACCGGACCTCGATGCCTCGACCGCCGCGCTCTTGCGCCGAGCCTTCGATGACATGGTTGTCGACCCGCAATTCGTTGCCGAGGCTAAGGCCATGCATGCGGACATTGCGCCAACTCGCGGCGAGGACGTGCAAAAACTCGTGTCCGAGATGTACGCGACGCCGCGGCCGATCGTCGAGCGGGCGAAAAAATTCTTCGCCCGCTAGCGCTGCGGCCCCGCTGCTCTAAACAGCGCACGGCAGCAAGGTGTTTACCTGCAATTAAGCATGCGGCCGGCTTCTGAGAACGGCAAAACCCCCGGCGCACTCCAGTAAACTGCAAGCGATTTGCAATAATTGCTTTTTATGGTCTCGCCGTACCGAGCATCAGAGGATGGCAACGTGCCGCCTTCGGCGCAGCAGCGCATCGCCGTAGAAGGCCAAAAGTCGCGGTGGGATCAGGCCCGCGTCAGCCTAGTCGTGCCGATCGGCGTGATCGTCGCCGTGGCCATCGTTTGCGTCATCGTCGCGGTGCTGACCTCGGCGCAGCGCGCTGACGAGGTCTCATTCCGGCACGAACAGGGCCTGATCCGCGAGGCGATCATCGATCACGGCGAGCAGGTCGTGCAGCAGCTCGCCAGCGTGGCTGAAACCCCGCACGCCACAGCGGCCATTCGCTCAGGTTACGATCCCTCCTGGGTCCAGCGTCACGTCGGCAATTGGCTGCAAACCTACTTCGGCCATGACGTTGTGGTGGTGCTCGATGGTGCCGACCGGATCAAATACATGCGCCTGCACCAGGCGACCGAGGACGCGGCGCATGACATGGCACACGACATGGCACACGACATGCCACACGACATGGGGGCCGATCTCGCCGCGAGCGTCGACCTGTTGCGCGGCAGACTACACGCCCTCCCCGACCGCGCGCTCGGCGTGATCGCCGGGCAAAACCCCGCCCAACCCGGTCGTCGTACCGCCTTGCTGCAGCGTTTCCTCGACCGGCCGGCCATCGTCGCTGCCGTCGCGGTCGGCTCCGATGCCGATCTCGCCACCAGCAACCAGGACGCGCCGATCGTCGTTTCGATCAAATACGTCGACGCGGCGATGCTGCACGAGATCGGCACCGACTTGCAGATTTCCGACCTGCGCCGGATCGAGGGCGCCGCGAAGCTGCACGGCGACGCGGACGTCGAGCTCACCGCCGCAAACGGCGCCGCGATCGCACGCTTTGCCTGGAAGGCGACCACGCCCGGCCACCAGGTCGTCACCAGCGTTGCGCCATTCATCGCCATAGCGCTCGCCGGCTTTGCCATCCTGGTCGCCCTGGTGATGCGCTACATGCGGCGCACCGCCGAAGCGATCGCCGCCGGCGAGTCGCAGTTGCGGCATCTGGCCATGCACGATCCGGTTTGCGGCCTGCCCAACCGCATTTATTTCGGCGAACGGCTCGAGCGGGTCATCAACGAGGTGCGCGCCGGCGGCCCGTCGGCGGCGGTGTTCTACATCGACCTCGATCATTTCAAGGACGTCAACGATACGCTCGGCCACCCCATCGGCGACGAGCTCATTCTCAACGTCACGCAGCGGCTGAGCCGCATCCTGCGCGGCGACGACCTGGTGGCGCGGCTTGGCGGCGACGAGTTCGCCATCATCACGACGTGCCCATCGGATTCTTATTCGCTGCAGGCGATCGCCGGCCGCATCATCGCCACCGCCTGCGCGCCCTATATGATCAGCGGCCATAACATCATCATCGGCGCCTCGATCGGCATAGCCGTGATCGACCGCCGCGCCGGCGATGCCGCCGACATTCTGCGCTACGCCGACATGGCGCTCTACCGCGCCAAGAACGAAGGCCGCAACCGCGCCTGCATCTACGACGCGGCGATGGATGCCGACCTCTCGAATCGCAAGCTGCTCGAGGGCGATCTGCTGCACGCCATTCAGAGCGACAAACTCAACGCCGCCTATCAGCCGATCGTCAACGCAAGCGGCGACACGGTCGTCGGCGTCGAAGCGCTGGCGCGCTGGGCCCATCCGTCGATCGGCGATATTCCACCCTCGCAGTTCATTCCGATCGCCGAACATTCCGGCCTGATCATCGAGCTCGGCGAATGGATGCTGCGCCGCGCCTGCCTGGAGGGCCGCAACTGGCCGAGCGTCACGGTCGCCGTCAACGTGTCGCCGCTGCAATTCCGCCGTTCGGATTTCGTCGAAGTGGTCGAGCGCATCCTCAAGGAGACCGAGTTCGACCCAAAGCGGCTCGAACTGGAGCTCACCGAGAGCACGCTGCTTGGCAATCTCGATAGCGCAGAGCTGTCGATGCTGCGGCTCAAGGCGATCGGCGTGCGCTTCGCGCTCGACGATTTCGGCACCGGCTATTCGAGCCTGCTCTATCTGCGCCGCTTCCCGTTCGACAAGCTCAAGATCGACTCGAGCTTCGTGCGCGCCATCGAGAAGGCGCCGGATGCCGCCGCCATCGTTCACGCGGTGGTCAGCCTCGGCCGCGGCTTGGGCATGAAGGTGACGGCGGAAGGCGTCGAGACGCCCGAGCAGCATCTGTTCCTGCGCGCCGCCGGCGTGCATTCGATGCAGGGCTACCGCTTCGGCCGGCCCGGGTCGGCAAGCGACATCAGCGCGCGCCTCGCCTCGCCCGATGATTATCGCGTCGGCAGCCCCGACCGGGAAGTCGCGCTGGCGAGCTGAGCGGCTCGGCTCCGCCGCAACCCGCACATGCTTGTCATGCCCGCGAAAGCGGGCATCCAGTAATCTCCGGCCATCTTGTATAGTCTCGATACTGAGAATACTGGATCGTCCGCCTTCGCGGACGATGACATGGAGTGAGGGAGGCGCGCCGATGGCCGCACAGAAAATCGCGTTGGTGACGGGAGCGGGAACGGGCGTCGGCCGGGCGGTATCGCTCGCTTTGCTGCGCGAAGGCTATGCGGTGGTGCTGACCGGCCGGCGCCAGGACAAGCTCGAAGAGGTGGCGCGCGAAGCCAACGGCCCGACCCTCGTCGTGCCGGCCGACGTCGCCGATCCGGCCTCGGTCAAGGCGCTGTTTGCCAAGACCAAGGAGACCTATGGCCGGCTCGATCTCCTCTTCAACAATGCCGGCATCGGCGCGCCGGCGATGCCGATCGAGCAGGTGCCGCTCGACAAGTGGCAGGCGGTGGTCGCCACCAACCTGACCGGCGTGTTCCTGTGCACCCAGGAAGCGATCAAGATCATGAAAGCGCAGAGCCCGCGCGGCGGCCGCATCATCAACAACGGCTCGATCTCCGCGCACACCCCGCGGCCCGGCTCGGCGCCGTACACCGCGACCAAACACGCCGTCACCGGCCTGACCAAGCAGACCGCGCTCGACTGCCGCAACGACGAGATCTGCTGCGGCCAGATCGACATCGGCAATGCCGCAACGCCTTTGACCGAGCGCATGGTGCAAGGCGAAGGCGTGCTGCAGCCGGACGGCCGCAAGATGATCGAGGCGCGCATGGCGGCCGAGGACGTCGGCCGCGCCGTGGTCTACATGGCGAGCCTGCCGCTCGACACCAACGTGCTGTTCATGACGGTGATGGCCAACAAGATGCCGTTCGTTGGCCGCGGCTGAGCAGCCGTCATGGCGGCTCCGTGGCACGACTTTTACATGTTGCTAGGCACCGCGTCGGCGGCGTTGGTGGCGCTGATGTTCGTCGCCGCGTCGGTCGCCGCCGGCTTGATCAGTGCGGCGCAGTCCACCGCGACGCGCACCTACATGAGTCCGATCATCTTTCATTATACCTGCGTGCTGTTTTTAAGCTTGATGGCGCTGGTGCCCGACATGACCGAGCGGCGGCTCGCCGTCATCGCCACGCTAGTGGCGCTGGTCGGCTTCGGCTTTTCCGTCGCGGTGCTGATCGGCGTTATGCGCAGCTCAGCGAGCGACATCGCCGACCGCTTCGGCTATGGCGCGAGCCCGCTCGCCGCCTATGCGGCGGCGCTTGTCGCCGCCGGATATCTGTGGGCCCACTCGCTGGCGGGACCGAACATTTTGGCCGCAGCCCTCGTCCTTCTGCTTCTGGTCAACATCCGCAACGCCTGGGATCTGACGATCACCTTCGTCCGCCGCCGCACCGACAGCCAGCCGCCGCAGGCGTAAGCTAAAGCGCCGTGACTTTGATCCTCGTTCCGGCCTGGACTTTGCCAAGCGCTTTCACGTCGCCGAGCGCCTTAGCCCAGATGTTGCAAGGACTCGCGAGCCGCGTTTCGTCGCCCTTCGAGATCGGCGTACGGCCGAAGCCGATGGCGATGGCGTGGCCGTCCGGCCAATAGGCGATCTCGCCCGGCGTCACGACGGCGCGCGCGTCGCTCTCCCGCGCCACTTTGACCGGAACATCGAAATACACCTCCTCGCCCCAGGTCAGCGCCGCGGCGTTGATCGGCAGCGCCGCCGCGATTGCCTTCGCGGTCGGCGTGTCGAGCAGTTCGGCGTCAAGCGTGAGCGAGCCGAAATCGAAGCGAATGCGCATGACGGCCTCCTGCGTCAGAACTTGCAGACCGGCCGATCATAGCAATTCATTTGGCGATGCGATGGGTTGCCCTCTCCCCGAGCCGAGGAGAGGGCAACGCGCTCTACGTCTTGGAATTACCGCTTCAGCGATGCCAGCCGCGGCCCCAATGGCCGTAGCCCCAACGGCCATATCCGTAGGCAAAGCGCGGCCCGCGATACCAATAAGGACCGTAGCCGTAATACGGCCCCGGCCACACCACATAGGGCGGCGGCGCGTACGCATAGGCAACCGGTGGAGGCGGCGGCGGATAGACATAGCCCTCGTGGACCGGAGGCGGCGCGTAAGCCGCAGGCGGCGGCGCCTGATATGGCGGCACACCCACGTCGGCAGCCTTGGCGCCGTGCAGTCCGGCCACGCTGAGGGCTATCGCGCTGACGCCGGCGGCGAGCGATACCCCGATTATTCTTTGCATTTCCTTGCTCCTGTTGGCGTCCCACGTCAGCATTGGACGCAAACGGAGCGGCGAAATTAGAGCCAAGCGGCGGCGGATTTTGGCAATTACGGCAACAGCCGTTCAGAATCGTCACGCCGTTGCGCGCGCACATATGGATCGGGCTATATCGGGCTATAACGTGGCGGGGCAGTCGGGGCTTTGTCGTTCATGCAGCAGCTGCAATCGGCGCTTGGCGTCATCGCCATCCTCGCCATCGCTTTGACCTTCAGCGAGAACCGCCGCGCCGTGCCGTGGCGCCCGGTCCTGATCGGGCTTGCGGTTACCTTTGCGCTGGCGCTCTTGATGCTCAAAGTGCCGCAAGTCGAAGTCGGCTTCGCCTTGATCACCCGCGCGGTGGACACCGTCGCCGCGGCGACGCGCGCCGGCACGGCGTTCGTGTTCGGCTATATCGGCGGCGGCGATCCGCCGTTCGCGGCGACCGCGCCGCGCGCCGAGTTTATCCTCGCTTTCCAGGCGCTGCCGGTGATTCTCGTGATGAGCGTGTTGTCATCGCTTCTGTTCTATTGGCGCATCATGCCCCCGATCGTGCGCGGCTTTTCCTGGGCGCTGACCCGCACGCTCGACGTTGGCGGCGCCGTCGGCCTGTCGACCGCGGCCAACATTTTCGTCGGCCAGGTCGAGGCGCCGCTGTTCATCCGGCCGTATCTGGCCAAGCTGTCGCGCAGCGAAATGTTCGTGGTGATGACCGGCGGCATGGCCGGCATCGCCGGCACCGTGTTCGTGCTCTACGCCACGATATTGACGCCGGTCATTCCCGACGCCGCCGGCCACATCGTGGTCGCCTCCGTACTCGGCGCGCCGGCGGCCATTTTGGTCAGCCTGATCATGGTGCCTGATCCGAAGCAGCACCACACCGGCGGCGCGCTCGGCGAAATCGGCCCGTCCGCCGACTCGACCATGGACGCCATCGTCAAAGGCACCACGTCCGGCCTCGAGCTTCTGCTCAACATCGTCGCCATGCTGATCGTATTCGTCGCCTTGGTGTATTTGACCAACTCCATACTCGGGCTATTGCCGGAGGTGCTCGGCGCACCGCTGACCTTGCAGCGTATGCTCGGCTGGATCATGGCCCCGGTGTGCTGGCTCCTTGGCGTGCCGTGGGCGCAGGCCGTCACGGCGGGCGGGCTGATGGGGATCAAGACCGTTCTCAACGAGCTCATCGCCTATCTTGATCTCGCCGCGCTGCCGGCCGGCGCGCTCGATCCGCGCTCGCGGCTGATCATGCTCTACGCCATGTGCGGCTTCGCCAATTTCGGCTCACTCGGCATCATGATCGCCGGCCTTTCGACCATGTGCCCGGAAAAGCGCGACGAGGTGATTTCGCTCGGGCTCAAATCGATCGTCTCGGGCACGCTGACCACGTGCCTGCTTGGCGCGATCGTCGGCGTGCTGAGTTGATGGATGTGCAGGGGCATGGACCTCGCGCGCGGATGATCGATTATCTGCAAAAAATGCTGCCCGGCCTCATTCTGTGCGCGGCCATCACAGCCGGGGCGTACGTGCTCCAAGCCAGCGAGATCAAGCTTGCCGGCGAGGCTTATATAGAAGCGCTGGTGCTGGCGATTTTGCTGGGTGTCGCGGTGCGCACCGTTTGGGTGCCGCGGCCGCGCTTTGCGCCCGGCATCGCGGTGAGCGCCAAGTTTGTGCTCGAATGCGCCATCGTCATGCTCGGCGCGACCGTGAGCGCAACCACGATCCTGGCGCTCGGCCCGGTCCTGATCTTCGGCACCGCCGGTATCGTCGCGCTGGCAATCGGCATCAGCTACGCGATCTGCCGCGCGCTCGGCCTGCCGCTGCGGCTCGCCATCCTGGTCGCCTGCGGCAATTCGATCTGCGGCAACTCTGCCATCGCGGCGATTGCGCCGGTGATCGGCGCCGACGGCGACGAAATTGCGTCATCGATTTCGTTTACCGCGGTGCTCGGCGTCGTGGTGGTGCTCGGCCTGCCGCTCCTGGTGCCGCTCCTCGATCTGTCGCTGAGCCAATACGGCGTGCTCGCCGGGCTCACCGTTTACGCCGTACCTCAGGTGCTGGCCGCGACGTTGCCGATCGGCGCGTTGAGCAATCAAATCGGCACGGTGGTCAAGCTGGTGCGCGTGCTCATGCTCGGCCCGGTCGTACTCGGCATGTCGCTGTTCGCGCAAAGGCTCCGGCCCGGCACCGTGCGCAATCCTTCGAACCGCCGCCGGCCGCGCCTGACCGAACTGGTGCCGTGGTTCATCGTCGGATTTCTGCTGACACTGGCCGTGCGCTCGTCAGGTCTCATTCCGCGGCCGGTGCTGGCGCCGCTGACCGGCACGGCTTCGCTCTTGACGACGCTCGCCATGGCGGCGCTCGGGCTCGGCGTCGACGTCCGCGCCGTGGCGAAGAGCGGCGCGCGCGTGACGCTTGCCGTCACGGCCTCGCTCATCGTGCTCGGCGCGATGAGCTACGCGCTGATCCGTTTCGCGCAGATAGGGTAAGTCGTCATTCCTGGGCCGAGCGAAGCACGGAGCTCGGACTCCACAATCCTGATGCAGGGGTAAGGGATTCCGGACTCCGCCGCTTCGCGGCGATCCGGAATGACGATCGAGGTGGGTCAATGCAGCCGAAACTCACCGTCGATGGCGCGGATTTCCGTCGGCTTGATCAGCCTCGCATGCGCCACCGTGATCGAGTGCAGAGGCCCTTCCAGCTTTTCCAGCCAGAAATTGAGGAACTTGTTGAGCGCAGGAAAACTCGGACACAAATCGTAGTCCTGCCAGACGTAAGTCTGCAAAAGCCAAGGGTGATCGGGGCGCCGGTACAGGATATTGGCAGTGGTCAGACCGTAGCCTTCGAGTTGCCGGCGAAAGTCTTGTGAAACTGAAGTCTCTTTCGACACCATCGTGCCCTCCATCCCATCGTGGGAATGTTTCGAGACTCGCTCCCCCATTGCAAGCCTCAAATTTGAATAAGTTGTTTATTTTCAAAGCATTAGCAGCATCGTCACATCCTTGCTAACAGTCGGGCGCTGTGCCCGCTGTTCGTTGCACCAACTGAGCTTGGCTAGGGACGGTTTCCGCGGAGCGGTCCTGAAAATTTTTGCTAAGGTGCTGGAACCGCAGCGTATTTACTGAAGCACGACTTTTGTTGGCAATCTCGATTAATGAGTGCTAATAATTTTGCAGGCACCCCTTGCGGGCCAAAAATCACGTCCTTATTTGGCCGCCAAGCGGCCAGATAAGGGAACCGCACGGGGTCGCTTAACTCAACGCTTTCTCGCGTCTGTTCAATAGCTTAGGAGGACACCATGAAATTTCGTCCGCTTCACGACCGCGTTGTCGTCAAGCGCATCGACGCCGAGGAGAAGTCCGCAGGCGGCATCATCATTCCGGACACCGCCAAGGAGAAACCCTCGCAGGGCGAAGTCATCGCCGTCGGCCCGGGCGGCCGCGACGAGAGCGGCAAGCTGATCCCGATCGACATCAAAGTCGGCGACCGCGTGCTGTTCGGCAAATGGTCGGGCACCGAGGTCAAGATCGACGGCCAAGAGCTCCTGATCATGAAGGAGTCCGACATCATGGGCGTGCTCGACGAGCCGGTGGCCAAGAAGAAGGCCGCGTAACCCATAACCGTCATCCTGAGGTGCGCGCCTTAAGGCGCACCTCGAAGGATGACAGCCCGTGCCACGTCGCCCTTCGAGGCTCGCGGCTTCGCCGCTCGCACCTCAGGGTGACGACTGCAAACAAGGAGATACGTTTATGGCTGCTAAGGAAGTCAAATTCTCGGTCGACGCGCGCGACAAGATGTTGCGCGGCGTCGATATTCTCGCCAATGCCGTCAGAGTGACGCTCGGCCCCAAAGGCCGCAACGTCGTGCTCGATAAGAGCTTCGGCGCCCCGCGCATCACCAAGGACGGCGTCACCGTCGCCAAGGAGATCGAGCTCGACGACAAGTTCGAAAACATGGGCGCACAGATGGTGCGCGAGGTTGCGTCAAAAACCTCCGACATCGCCGGCGACGGCACCACCACGGCGACCGTGCTCGCCGCCGCAATCGTCAAGGAAGGTTCCAAGGCGGTGGCCGCGGGCATGAACCCGATGGATCTCAAACGCGGCATCGACCTCGCGGTCGAGACGGTGGTCGATGAGCTGAAGAAGAACTCGAAGAAGATCACCTCGAACGATGAGATCGCCCAGGTCGGCACCATTTCGGCCAACGGCGACCAGGAGATCGGCCGCTTCCTCGCCGACGCCATGAAGCGGGTCGGCAACGAAGGCGTGATCACGGTCGAAGAGGCCAAGAGCCTCGAGACCGAGCTCGACGTCGTCGAGGGCATGCAGTTCGACCGCGGCTACATCTCGCCCTACTTCATCACCAACGCCGACAAGATGCGCGTGGAGATGGAGGACCCCTACATCCTCATCAACGAAAAGAAGCTCTCCGCGCTCAACGAGCTCTTGCCGCTTCTCGAGGCGGTGGTGCAGACCGGCAAGCCGCTTCTGATCGTGGCCGAGGACGTCGAGGGCGAGGCGCTCGCCACGCTCGTCGTCAACAAGCTGCGCGGCGGCCTCAAAGTCGCCGCCGTGAAGGCGCCCGGCTTCGGCGACCGCCGCAAGGCCATGCTGCAGGACATCGCCGTCCTGACCGCCGGCCAGGCGATCAGCGAGGATCTCGGTATCAAGCTCGAGAACGTGACGCTGAACATGCTGGGCCGCGCCAAGAAAGTGACGATCGACAAGGAGAACACCACGATCGTCAACGGCGCCGGTAAGAAAAAGGACATCGAGGACCGTATCGCCCAGATCAAGGCGCAGATCGAGGAGACCACCTCCGACTACGATCGCGAGAAGCTGCAGGAGCGGCTGGCCAAGCTCGCCGGCGGCGTCGCGGTGATCCGGGTCGGCGGCGCCACCGAGGTCGAGGTCAAGGAGCGCAAGGATCGCGTCGACGACGCGATGCATGCGACCCGCGCCGCGGTCGAGGAAGGCATCCTGCCGGGCGGCGGCGTGGCGCTCCTTCGCGCCGTGGCCGCGCTCAAGAAGGTGCGCACCGACAACGAGGACCAGCGTCACGGCGTCGAGATCGTGCGCAAGGCGCTGTCCGCGCCGGCGCGCCAGATCGTCAGCAACGCCGGTGAGGACGGTTCGGTGGTGGTCGGCAAGATCCTGGAGAAGGATCAGTACGGCTACGGCTTCGACGCCCAGGGCGGTGAGTACGTCGACCTGGTGAAGAAGGGCATCATCGATCCGACCAAGGTCGTGCGCCAGGCGCTGCAAGGCGCTTCGTCGGTCGCCGGTCTGCTCATCACCACCGAGGCGATGGTCGCCGAGCTGCCGAAGAAGAAAGAGATGCCCGCTATGCCGCCAGGTGGCGGCGGAATGGACTTCTAAGGAAATCTCATGCGCATCTAGACCGCCGCCACATCTCTTTTAAGTGATCGAAGTCGGCAACAGCCGACTTCGATTGTGGCGGCGGAATGGACTTCTAAGGAAATCTCATGCGCATCTAGACCGCCGCCACATCTCTTTTAAGTGATCGAAGTCGGCAACAGCCGACTTCGATTGCGGCGGCGGAATGGACTTCTAAGTCCGCACGCCAGGCGACGTGAATGCGAAGGCCCGGGAAAGTCCCGGGCCTTTTGCCTTATGCGATCGCTTGGCCGGATGAGGACCAGGAACAGAAACGACCACGGGAGCAAGGCGCGCGTTCATCCGGCGTCGCCCGATCCACCGTGGCCGTCGAGGCGACGGAGCATTACAATACGCCACTCCGCCGCCACTTGGCGACCGCTCTAACATGCTCGGATGACAGCGATATGACTCCATCAGGCCATATCCGCGTCGGTATCGGCGGCTGGACCTTCGAGCCGTGGCGCGGGGTGTTTTACCCGAAGGGCCTGCCGCATGCGCAGGAGCTGCGCTACGCCGGAGAGCGGCTGACCTCAATCGAGATCAACGGCACGTTCTATCGCACTCAGGCGCCGAAGACGTTCCGCTCTTGGGCAAGCGAGGTGCCTGCGGGCTTCGTGTTCGCGGTCAAGGGGCCGCGCTACGCGGTGAACCGGCGCGTTCTCAAGGAGGCTGGAGACTCGATCAAGCGGTTTCTGGAGTCGGGCGTGACCGAGCTCGGCGAGCATCTCGGCCCGCTGCTCTGGCAATTCGCGCCGACCAAGAAATACGATGCAGCGGATTTCGGCAGCTTTCTCGAGCTTTTGCCGGCGACATTCGGCGGCAAAAAACTCCGCCACGTCGTCGAAGTCCGTCACGACAGTTTTTGCACCCCGCAATTCATTGCCCTCGTGCGCGAGTTTGGCGCGGCGATCGTGTTCACCGATCACGCGCGCTATCCCAACATCGCCGACCTCACCGCCGATTTCGTCTACGCGCGCCTGCAGCGCGGCAAGGATACGGTGACGGCCGCCTATCCGCCGCGCGAACTCGAGGCCTGGGCGAAGCGGCTACGTCTCTGGGCACAAGGCGGTGCGCCGGACGACCTGCCTCGCGTTGACACCGCGCACAAGACGAAATCGACCCCGCGCGACGTGTTCGCCTACGTGATCCACGAAGGCAAAATCCGCGCCCCGGCGGGCGCTATGGCCTTGATCGAGCGCTTGAGGGAAGATGGCAAATAGCGCCAGCGGCTTCGCTCGGCGGCCAAGCGAGCGCCAATATCAAGACCGCTGCGACTGTCGCGCCGTCACGAGCGGCGGACCAATTCAGCATCCTCCACTTCACGTCGAAAGAACAAATCTTCTGCCGCGTCATGTCGAAAGAACAAATCTTCTGACCAGACCCGAATCTACGCACTGGACTACCCCCGTGATGCAACGTTGTGCCCGTTGCCGCACAAGCCGCTGCTCGGCCGCCAACGGTGCCGAAGATTGTTGATGCAAAAGGTTCGCGGACAACGTCGCGTCGTATTCCGCACCAGGAAATTATGTTGATCAACATAGGAATAGCCTTGCCGAACGCGTGTTTATTCCGCCTGGGACGCGCATTGCGTGCCGAAGTTGGGCGTAGGTAACGCGGTCAATGCCGGGTCGACGCAGCAAGCACGAGACAATCCGCGAAAAAATTCTTGATAGTGCCGGTAGGCTGTTCAACCGCCACGGCTTCAACGCCGCGTCGATTGACGACGTGACGGCCGACGCAGGCCTGACCCGAGGCAGCTTCTACAACTATTTCTCGTCAAAGACCGATCTCTACGCCCAATCGGTCGCGCGCGTGGTCTGCGCCAAGAGCGACACCAGCAACGGTCACATCGCACGGTTCAGTCCCGATCAGATCGTGCGCGACTATCTGTCGGTTCGCCATTTCGAGGATATGGAGGTCAGCTGTCCGATGATCGGACTGCCGAGCGACATTTCGCGAACCGACCGCTCGGTCCGACAGGCCTTTGAGTCGGCGCTTCGGTTGATGGTTGAAACGTTCGAACAAGGTGCAGACGGCCGAGCGAAACCTGACCGCACGCAAGCGCTCGCTATCGCCGCGCTTTGCGTCGGCGGCATGGTGCTGGCGCGCTCGATCGAGGATCGCGGACTCGCCGACGAGATGCGCGACGCGGCTTTGGCCGTTGCATTGTCGCTCGGCAATTGGAGCTGAGCGCACGCGCTTTTCGCAAAAATGCTAACGGCCACGTCTGACCTGGTGCGCGTTCATCCGGCGTCACCCGTCCTAACCGTGGCCGTGCCGCGGCGGAGCATGCTCGACGCCGCTGTGCTATAGATGGGGGCGATGGCCGTTTATGCAAGCCGCGCTTTGTGCCAGACTGGGTGTCGCCTCGGCCGATTGCCTTTTGCGCCAAGCCATTTCGCCCCGGCGCACGGCCGACAAGGGACAGGAGTGCCGCCATGTCCGCTAATCAAGTACGCCATGAAAGTGACCTGCAACGCGCGGTCGTGAGCGCAATTCACGAACACTGGGTGCTCTTCCTGGTCGAGGGCATCATCCTGGTCATTCTCGGCGCGCTCGCCATTCTGGTGCCGCCGCTTGCGACCATCACCGTGACGATCCTGATCGGCTGGCTGTTCCTGATTTCCGGCGCCGTCGGCCTGTTCACCACGTTCTGGATGCGCCACCTCCCGGGATTCTGGTGGTCGCTGTTGTCGGCGCTGATCGCCATCATCGCCGGCTTCCTGCTCCTGGTCTGGCCGCTCACCGGCGCGCTGTCGCTGACCCTGGTGCTGACCGCCTTCTTCATCGTCGAGGGCATCGCCTCGATCATGTACGCGGTCGAACACCGCAATCAGCTGACCGGGCGCTGGGGCTGGATGCTCTTTAGCGGCATCATCGACCTGATCCTCGCCGCGATCATCATCGCCGGCCTGCCCGGCACCGTGGCGTGGGCGATCGGGCTTCTGGTCGGCATCGACCTGGTATTCGGCGGCGCGGCGCTGATCGGCATGGCGCTCGCCGCTCGCAAGCCCGCATAGCCGGCTGCTGCTGCGGCATGTCGCAAGCGCCGCGGCTTTTGCCCGCGAGGAACTTGCGTTACCGTCCGCCGTGCTGCGCTAAAGCGCCGCGCGCATGACCGGTTTGGAGGAAAACAACATGCACACAGCGCTCAAGCTGCTGACCCTTGGCTTTTTGGCCTGCGCGATTGCCGCACCGGCCCAAGCGGACGATTATCCGACCAAGCCGATCCGGATTATCTCCGACTCAGCGCCCGGCAGCGCAGTCGACGTCACCTTCCGCATGGTGATGGACCGGGTCGGCACCTTGCTTGGCCAGCAGATCGTGCCGGTCGATCAGCCTGGCGCCAGCGGCGCGGTCGCCGCCCATGCCGCCGCGCAGGCCGTTCCGGACGGCTATACGTTGTTCGCGCCAGCGATCTCGCTGTTCATTGCACTCCCCGGCAAGGCTGAGAACTTGCCGCTCGTTCTGCCGCGCGATTTTCTTCCAGTCGGCTCGCTGATCGACCAGCCCATGTTCATCTGCGCGAGTTCGACGTCCGGGCTCAAGACGCTGCCGGATTTGATCGCGCGCGCCAAGGCGAATCCGGGGCAAGTATCGTTTGCCGCGACCGGGATCGGGCGCATTACCCACCTGACCGGGCTTCTGCTGCAGAGCCGCGCCGGGATCAAATTGCAGGTGGTGCCTTATACGGGCGGCCCGGCCGCGGCGCTGACCGACGTGATGGGCGGCCGTGTGCCGCTGATCATCGAGGGCTATTCCGGCCTCGCCGGCGCCATCCAGGCGCACAAACTCAACGTGCTGGCGGTGGCGGCGCGCAAGCGTCTGCCTGACTTCCCCGATCTGCCGATCGTGTCGGAGACCTTGCCGAACTTCGTTGCCGGCGGCTGGCAGGGCATCGTCGCGCCGCCCGGCACGCCGGCCTCGGCGATCGAAAAATTCAATGCCGCGCTCAACAAGGCGCTGGCCGAGCCCGACCTCGCCAAACAGCTCGCGGAACGCGGCGCCTACGTCAATCCGCTGTCGCCGCAGGAAACCAACGCCTTCGTCAACGCCCAGCAGGCGCAATGGAAGCCGGTGCTGGACGCCTTCGAGGCGAGCCTCAACAAGTAGCGAAATCTACTCGGCCGGTTGCAGCGTCCGCGCTTTCTCGACACCATTGGCGATGACCGCGATGCTGATCACCGCGATCAAAAAACCGAGCGCGATCACTGCGGTCGTGCCGAGCACGAGATCGAAGCCGCCGCGGCCGTACAGGACCGCGATCATCGATACCGCCACGCCCGAGACCATGAAGGTCAAGAAATAACGCACCGCATAGACCCGGCTGCGCCAGACATCGGCGGTGTAACGGGCGATGACGAGATCATTGAGCGTGATCTGGCCGTAGATCGCCGCCATGGTGAAGGCGAGCGCAAACAACAGCGACACGCCGCTCGCATAGGCCGCCCACAGCACGCCGGAAAACTGCATGACGGCGGCGAGCGCGAACAGAATGTGCAGCGGAAAGCGCTCGACCAGCCGCCCGACCGTGATCTGCGCCAGCGCACCGCAGAGGAACACGGCCGTGGTCAGGCCGCCGACCGCGACCAGCGAGACGCCGGTAACGCGCTCGTCGACAATCTTCGGCAGCGCCACCGAGATAGTGTTGAACACCAGCCCGGCGCTGAGTGCGACGACGACGAACAGGCCGAAAATGGTTGCCGCGACCGGCGCCGACAGCGTGACATCGGCCGCGGCGCTGCGCTTTTCGGCATGCCGGCCGTCGCGCGGAACGAACCAGAGATACGCCGCGCCGGTCGCGATGCAGACGAGGCCCGGCACCACGAACGCGCCGCGCCACGACAACGCCGCCGTCAACGCCGCGGTGATGCCGGCGGCGAGCGACACGCCGAGATTGCCGCAGACGCCGTTGAATGCGAGCGTGCGGCCGCGCTGTGTTGCGGCATCGAGAATCATCGCGGTGCCGACCGGATGATAGATCGCGGCGAAGATGCCGAGCGCGAACAACGCGACCGCAAGCACGACGAGCGATGGCGCGAACGCCGCGGCAATGAGCGAAGCGCCGCAGCCGAAATAAAAGCCGAGCATCATGTCGCGCCGGCTCCAGCGGTCGCCGAGCCAGCCCGCGGGCAGCGAGAACAGGCCGAACGCCACGAACGAAGCGGTCGAGAGCGCAATCAACGTGCCGTAGGAGCGGCCGTAGGCCGCCTGCAGCTCGATGACCACGGTCGGATAGATCAGGATGACGAAATGATCGAGCCCGTGCGCGAGGTTGAGAAAGCCGATCGCAAGACGCCGCGGCGCCGCGTCACGATCGGCGGCGGCAGGCGGGCTGGCGATGGAAACCTCGGCGCTCATGGCGAATCCTTCCTATGCAGTCGCCGTTATATCTATCGTGGCGCTTGCCGCCGACCTACCCGATTCCTGCAAGGCAGACCGGCAAAACACCCGCCGGCCGCAGCGGCAAGTGGTTGTGAGCGCGCTGCTGGGAAGGCACAATAAGGCATAATCAGCGCAGCAATTTGCGGGGGAAGCGATGCCGAAAACGCCCGACTATTTCGCCGGCAAGACCATCGTCATCACCGGCGCCGCGAGCGGCATCGGCCGCGCCACTGCGCTGATTTTCGCCCGCGAAGGCGCCAACGTGGTGTGCGCCGACATCAACGAAGCCGGCGCACAGGCAACCGCGAGCGAGGTCAACGGCAAAGGCAGCCAAGCCTTGGCGCTTGCCGTCGACGTCACCTCGCGCCAGGCGGTCAACGCCATGGTCGAACGCGCCCTCGCCGCCTTCGGCAGCGTGCAGTTTTTGTTCAACTCGGCGGGCGCCGCCATCCGCCGCGCCAAATTTCTTGAGATCGACGACGCGCTTCTGGAAAAGACCTTCGCGCTCAACGTCAACGGTACGCTCTATGCCATGCAGGCGGTGCTGCCGCATATGCTGGCGCAAAAGCACGGCGTCATCGTCAACATGGCGAGCATGGCGCATCGCCGCGGCGGGCCCGGCTCCTCGGTCCATTACGCCGCCGCCAAGGGCGCGGTGGTGTCGATGACCATGGGCGTGGCGCGCGAATACGCCACGTCGGGCATCCGCGCGCTGTCGATCTCGCCGGGGCCGATCCAGACTCCGTTCCAGGAGGCGGCGCAATCCTCGCCCGACCTGATCAAGCGCTTTCTCGACGACGTGCCGATGGGCCGCTTCGGCGACCCGGAGGAAATCGGCGAACTGGTGCTGTTCATGTGCTCCGATGCCTGCCCATTTATGACTGCCGATACGGTCTATGTGAACGGCGGCGGCGGCTGGCGCTGATTCATTTGGGTGCCGCTCCGCGTGGCTTCCAATTCACCAAAAACACGCCGGCGACGCAGATGGCCATACCGGCAAGCGCGAGCGGCTTGAGGGTCTCGTCAAACAGCGCCCAGGCCATCAGCGCCGTCACCGGCGGGGTCAGATAGAACAGGCTGACCACGCGCGTTGCCGCGGCGCGGCGGATCAAAAAGTACAACAGCCAGACCGCACCAAGCGACAGCACAAGGACGAGCCAGCCGAGCGCGAAAACGAGTTGCGGCGTCCAATGCACGATGCGGGTCTCGAACGCCAAAGCGCCGAAACCGAACAGCAGCCCGGCGGCCGCGTATTGCACGCACAGCGCCGGACGCCAATCCATGCCGCCGCCGAAGCGCTTCTGATAGAGCGTGCCGGCGGTGATGCCGATGAGCGCGATCGTGGCAGCAGCGAAGGCGAACGGCCCTGCCCCGCCAAGCGCGGTCTTCTCGTAGAGGATCAGATAAACGCCGCCGATACCGAGTGCGAGTCCGAACCATTGCCGCGGCAAAACCCGCTCGCCGAGCCAGCGGTTGGCGACGGTCGAGGTCAACACCGGCTGCAGGCTGACGATGAGCGCGACGAGCCCTGCCGACATGCCGTTCTCGATCGCCACGAACACGCCGCCGAGATAGAGGCCGTGCACCATGAGCCCGGTCGCGGCGCTGTGCAGGAGGCCGCGCCCATTCGGCCATTTCGGCTGCGTCAAAGCGATGATGACGCCGAGCAGGACCACGACGGTGATCATGCGCAGCGACAAAAACGTCAGCGGCTCGACATAGGACAGACCGAGTTTGGCGCCGATGAATCCCGACGCCCACAACAGGACGAAAATGCCGGGTGCCGCGAATACGGCCAGATCTTCGAACGTGCGCGGCATGCCTTGGCCCGGCGGTCTTTGAAACAGGGGCCGACCACTAGCCGGTGCGTGCGCGATCGTCGAGGCCGATAGTGGAAAGCGGAACCCGCCCACTCCGCCGACGGCATGACATTGTGGTAGATCACTTGCCATGAACGAGAAGGAAAAGGTCGCGCTCGGCTCGATCGGCGCGTCGGCGGCGCTGACCGCCGCCAAGGCGGTGATCGGCCTGTTGACTGGCTCGCTCGCGATTCTGTCGGAAGCCGGCCACTCATTGCTCGATCTGTCGGCGACCGTGCTCACCTATTTTGCGGTGCGCGTTTCCGGCAAGCCGGCCGATGCCGAGCACCAGTACGGTCACGGCAAGGTGGAGAGCGTGACCGCGCTCGGCGAGACCGCCTTGCTGTTCCTCCTCACCGGAATCGTGATTTGGGAAGCGCTGCAGCGTTTGCTGGGCGCACAGCCGCACGCGGTTGAAGCGACGGTAGCGGCGTTCGCAATCATCGCCGGCTCGATCATCATCGATTTTTTCCGCGCTCGCGTGCTGCGCCGCGTCGCCGAGCAAACGTCGAGCGAGGCGCTGCACGCCGACGCCCTGCATTTTTCCTCCGACATGTGGTCCTCGGTCGCCGTTCTGCTCGGGCTTGGCGGCGTCGCGCTCGGCTATACCTGGGCTGATGCTGCCGCCGCGCTCGTCGTCGCCGTATTCATCTGCATCGCCGGATGGCGGCTTGGCCGCCGCACCATCGATACTTTGACCGACACGGCTCCGCAGGGCGTCAGCGAGCATATCGCCGCGATTGCGCGGCGGATGCCTGGTGTCGTCGGCGTCGAACGCGTACGCGCGCGGCCGGCAGGCGCTTCGCTGTTCGTCGATCTTGGCGTCGGCGTCAGCCGTACGCTGCCGCTCGACCGCGTCTCCGTGATCAAGGAGCGGCTCGACCGCGCCATTCGTGCCGAGATGCCGCAGGCCGAGGTGACGATCACGACCGAACCGCGCGCCCTCGACGATGAAACCGTGCGCGAGCGGGTGATGATGATCGCGCGCAATCGCGGCCTCGCCGTTCATCACGTCGCCGTGCAGGCGATCGGCGGCGGGCTGTCGGTATCGATGGACCTTGAAGTGGAAGGCACCATGCCGCTTAACGCCGCCCACGATGTCGCGAGCCGGCTGGAAGAGGCTTTGCGCGACGGGCTAGGCCCGCAGGTCGAAGTCGAAACTCATATCGAGCCGCTGCCCGCCGACGTGACCGCCGGCCGCGATGCTACCGCGGCGCGCGTCGCCGAAGTGAACGCAGCGCTCGCCGCCCTCGCCAAGGACATTGCCGGCTTGAGCGAAGTCCATGACGTGCGCGTGCGCGAGACCGCCGAGGGCGAAATCGTCAACTTTCATTGCCGCGTCGAGCCGACGCTACCGGTGCGCGCGGTGCACGATCTGGTCGACACTGTCGAGCGCGGTTTGCGGCGACGCTTCCCGACTATCCAGCGCGTCATCGGCCATGCCGAGCCGATGCGGTGAGCAGGGATCAGTGAGGATCACGGAATGAGCGCGGCCGCGCCTTCGAAGCGGCCGGCGCGCAAATCGTCGAGCGCGGCGTTCGCCTGCGCCAATGGATAGCGCGTCACCTGAATCTTGATGCCGGCCCGCGGCGCGATGGCCAGAAACTCGTGCGCATCGGCGCGCGTCAGATTGGCGACCGAAACGAGCTGCCGCTCTTCCCACAATATTGCATAAGGAAAGCTCGGAATATCCGACATGTGGATGCCGCCGCACACCACGCGGCCGCCCTTCCTCACGGCGCGCAACGCGGCGGGCACCAGCGCGCCGACGGGCGCAAAAATGATCGCCGCATCGAGCGGCTCGGGCGGCAGCTCGTCGGAACCGCCAGCCCAGACCGCGCCGAGCGAGCGGGCGAAATTCTGCGATGCCGTGTCGCCCGCCCGCGTAAAGGCAAAGACGCGCCTGCCCTGCCAGGTTGCGACCTGCGCCAGGATGTGGGCGGCGGCGCCGAAGCCATAAAGCCCGAGCGCCGTGCCCTCGCCGGCCATGCGATAGCTGCGCCAGCCGATCAGGCCGGCGCAGAGCAGCGGCGCGGTTTCCGCAGCGTCGCCCTGTTCGCCGAGCGCGAACGCAAAGCGCGCGTCGGCAATTGTGTGCGTCGCATAACCGCCGTCGCGCGTGTAGCCGGTGAATACCGGGTGGTCGCACAAATTCTCGCGGCCGGAAACGCAATACGGACACACGCCGTCGGTCGCGCCGAGCCACGGTACGCCGACGCGCTCGCCTTGGCTAAAGCCAGTGACCCCGGCACCCATTGCAGCGACACGGCCGACGATCTCGTGGCCCGGCACGATCGGCAGCTTCGGGTTCGGCAGTTCGCCGTCAACCACGTGCAAATCGGTCCGGCAAACGCCGCAGGCCGCGATTTCGACCAGGATTTCGCCCGGGCCCGGCTGCGGAACCGGCCGCTCGCGCATGGCCAGCGGAGTCTTGGGGCGATCGAGGACCATTGCGCGCATGACGGACACAGCACAGCACCGATGGGGCGAAGCCGGATAGGCCCTGCGCTTTCAATTAGCCACCAAAGCTTCTACATCAAGCCGGTCATGCGCACCGAAGAGCACCGCCCCGTCCGCCTCGAAGATTACCGTCCGCCCGACTGGCTGATCGACACCGTCGATCTCGACGTCTCGCTCGATCCCAACGCCACGCGCGTGCGGGCCAAGCTGAAGCTCCGGCCAAATACGGCGAGCGCGCCGGCGCCGCTGGTGCTCGATGGCGAAGAGCTCAAGCTCGTCTCGCTGCTGGTCGACGGCAAGCCGCTGCCGGCCGAGGACTTCGTCGCCACGCCCGACCGGTTCACCATCGCGCAGCCGCCGCACCGCCCGTTCGAGTTGCAGATCGAGACCGTGATCGACCCCACCGGCAATACGCAATTGACGGGGCTTTACCGCGCCGGCGCGACCTATTGCACGCAGTGCGAGGCCGAAGGCTTTCGCCGCATCACCTATTTCCTCGACCGGCCGGACGTCATGGCGGTCTACACGACGCGCATCGAAGCCGACAAAAACGAAGCGCCGGTACTGCTCGCCAACGGCAATCCGGTCGCGCATGGCGACGTGCCCGGCACATCGCGGCATTTTGCGGTGTGGCACGACCCGTTCAGGAAGCCGAGCTATCTGTTCGCGCTGGTCGGCGGCAAGCTTGCACGCGTCGCGGACAGCTTCACGACCAGGTCCGGCCGCAAGGTGGTGCTGCACATCTATGTCGAACCCGGCAAGGAGAACCGCTGCGCCTACGCCATGGACAGCCTCAAGCGCGCCATGCGCTGGGACGAGGAGGTTTTCGGCCGCGAATACGATCTTGATATTTTCATGATCGTCGCGGTCTCCGCGTTCAACATGGGCGCCATGGAGAACAAGGGCCTCAACATCTTCAATGACAAATACGTGCTGGCCTTGCCGGAGACGGCGACGGATGCCGATTTCGTCGGCATCGAGGCGGTGATCGCGCACGAATATTTCCACAACTGGACCGGCGACCGCATCACCTGCCGCGATTGGTTTCAGCTTTGCCTCAAAGAAGGCCTGACGGTTTTCCGCGACCAGGAATTCACCGCCGACCAGCGCTCGCGCGCGGTCGAGCGCATCAGCGACGTGCGGGGCTTACGCTCGCATCAATTCGTCGAGGACGCAGGACCGCTGGCGCATCCGGTGCGGCCCACGCTCTATCACGAGATCAACAACTTCTATACCTCGACGGTTTACGAAAAAGGCGCCGAGGTGGTGCGTATGATCAAGACGCGGCTCGGCGCCGAGCTGTTCCGCAAGGGCATGGATCTCTACTTCGAGCGCCATGACGGCGAGGCCGCCACCGTCGAGCAGTTCGTGCAGTGCTTCGCCGACGTCAGCGGCCGCGATTTTGCGCAGTTCATGCGCTGGTACTCGCAAGCCGGCACGCCGGAGATCTTGGTCACGCCGCATTACGACGCGCGCGCGAAGACCTACCGGCTCGACATCGTGCAAAAAATTCCCCCGACGCCCGGGCAGCCGCGCAAGGAGCCGATGACGATCCCGCTCGCGCTCGGGCTGGTCGGCAACGGCGGTGCCGATCTGCCGCTCCGGCTTGACGGCCGGCCGCTCGAGCGCAGCGTGCTCGAACTGACGCAGCCGAGCCAATCGTTCGTGTTCACCGGCGTCGCAGAACGGCCAATTCCTTCGCTCAATCGCAGCTTCTCGGCGCCAATCAAGCTGTCGCTGCCGCTCGAGGCGGACGAGCTGCGTTTCCTTGCGGCGCACGACTCCGATCCGTTCAACCGCTGGCAAGCGGTGCAGACCTTGGCGATGGCGCTGCTGACCGGAAACGTGGCCGCGATCCGTGCCGGCGCGCCATTGCGGCAGGACCAAGGTTTGATGGACGCGTTGAGTTCGATCATGTCCGATCAAAAGCTCGAACCCGCCTTCATCGCGCTTGCGCTGATGCCGCCGAGTGAAGCCGATATTGCGCGTGAAATCGGCCGCGACGTCGATCCGGACGCAATCTTTGCGGCGCGGCGCAATTTGCGTGCCGCGATCGGCGAGCGGCACGACGCGTCGCTGACCGACACGTATTGGCGCATGACTGCCTCCGGCCCGTATCGACCCGATGCGCAGAGCGCCGGCCGGCGGGCGCTGAAAAATGCCAGCCTCGACTTTTTGGCGATGACCGGCCGCGACGACGCCATCGCGCGGGCGTTCGCGCAATACTGCAACGCCGACAACATGACCGACCGCATCGCGGCGCTGGAGACGCTCTCGCTGCACGATCGGCGGGAACGCACCGAGGCGTTCGAGGATTTCTACCGGCGCTACGCCGACGATCCGCTGATCATCGACAAATGGCTGGCGCTGCAGGCCGTCGTTCCCGAACCGGCGACGCTCGACCGCGTGCGCATACTGACCTCGCATCCGGCATTTTCAATGGCCAACCCGAACCGCGTCCGGGCGCTGATTGGGGCGTTCGCGCATGGCAACCAGACGCAGTTCAACAGGATCGATGGCGCCGGCTACGATTTCGTCGCCGACATTGTTCTCGCGCTCGACGCCAAGAACCCGCAGGTCGCGGCGCGGCTGGTGGGCGCGTTCCGTTCGTGGCGCGCGCTCGAAGCCAATCGCCGCGTGCGCGCGGAAGCGACGTTGCGTCGCGTCGCCGCCGCGAGCAACCTATCGCGCGACGTCGCCGATATCGTCGCCCGCACGCTGGCGGAGAATTGAGGCGGCGCCGATTAGTCCGTTGCAACCGCGGCGTCTTCCATCACCAATCCTGCCTGCTCAAAAAGTTCGGGACATTCGTTAAAAAAATCTTGACTCCGACTCTCGACAAATCGCCGCGCATCGATTCTTATCGGAACTGATTCGGGGGAGATGCGGCACATCTTCCGAACGTAGCGGGGACCGTCCGAACGGAGGCTGGCGATGGCGCGCGCCGAAACGGCGAGTGCGTCTCTACGTTCTGATTCGATCAAAGGGCTGGCACAATCGATCGCCAATCCGGCCTACCGGCGGCTGTTGAGCGCCGAGCCGCTGTTGCGCCGCGCTGTCCCGGTGCTCATCGTCGCGTTCATGCTGACGATCTGCATCGGCGCTGCCGTGCAGGTGGTCGAGCATCGCCGCCAGGTCATCGTCGACTCGACGCGCGCAGTCGAGGCGCTGGCCGATCAGCTCGCCGTGACGCTCGATCGGCCGAGCCGCGACGGCAAGCCGAACCTGGCGCGCACTGCGGCAGCGCTGCCGCCCGCCCTGCCGGATTGGGCCGCCAACGCCGGCCGGCGCGCGCTGATCGCCGACGCTGACGGCCGCATCGTCGCAACCATACCCGACGATCCGCCGCTGCATGGCCGGTCCCTCCTCGACGTACTGGGCCCGTTTCAGCCGCTGACCACATTCGGCGCGCAAGCGCACACCATGGCGATCGTGCTGCCTGAAGGCGAAACGGTTTTGGCGACGGTGCGTGCGCTCGATAACCCGATCGGCACCGTTACGGTGCTGCAACCGCTCGATCAGGCGCTGGCGGATTGGCGCTCGACCACGGCGCTGACCGTGACATTGTCGGCGACCACCGGCTTCGTGGTGCTTATTCTCGGTTTCGCCTTCCATTGGCAGGCGACGCGCGCCCGCGAGGCCGACCTCATCCACGACACCGTGCGCAGCCGGATCGACACCGCGCTCAACCGCGGCCGTTGCGGGTTGTGGGACTGGGATTTGGCGCGCGGCCGTGTGTTCTGGTCGCATTCCATGTTCGACATTCTCGGGCTCAAGCCGAAGGACGATTTGCTGACGTTCGGCGAGGTCAACGCCCTGGTGCACGCCGACGATGTCAATCTGTACGACCTAGCGACGCAGCTCGCCGACGCCAGGACGCAGTCGTTCGACCATGCGTTTCGCATGCGCCATGCCGATGGCCGCTGGCTGTGGCTGCGCGCGCGCTGCGAATTGACCCGGCAGGACGGCGACGCCGGACTGCATCTCATCGGCATCGCGGTCGACATCACCGAGCAAAAGAGCCTGGTGGAGAAAACGGTCGCCGCCGACTTACGGCTGCGCGACGCCATCGAGACCATCCCGGAAGCGTTCGTGCTGTGGGATGCCGACAACCGGCTGGTGCTGTGCAATTCAAATTTTCAAGCGCTGCATCACCTGCCGGATGAGGCGGTGGCGGCCGGCACGACGTACGAGAATGTGGTGGCCGCCGGCAAAAAGCCGATCATCCGCACCACCGTCGCCAACGAGGACGGCCAGCCGCCCGGCGCGCGCACGTTCGAGGCGCAGCTTGACGACGGTCGCTGGATGCACATCAGCGAGCGGCGCACCAAGGACGGCGGCTACGTCTCCGTCGGAACCGACATCACCAAGATCAAGCTGCACGAGCAGCGGCTCGTCGAGGGCGAGAAGCGCCGCATCGCCACCATCGACGACCTGCGCAAGTCGCAGCAGGCGTTGGAACAGCAGGCCGACCAGCTCGCGGATCTCGCGGAAAAATACGCCGAGGAAAAAACCCGCGCCGAGGAGGCCAATGCGACCAAATCGAAATTTTTGGCGAACATGAGCCACGAGCTGCGCACGCCGCTCAACGCAATCATCGGCTTCTCCGAGATCATGGAAGCGCAGATGTTCGGGCCGCTCGGCGCCGAAAAATACGGTGAATATTCGCACGACATCCGCGAAAGCGGCCAATATCTGCTCGACGTCATCAACGACATTCTCGACATGTCGAAAATCGAAGCCGGCGGCATTCGCCTGACGCTCGAGGACGTCGATCTCGATCCGGTGCTCGCCGACTGCACGCGCGTGGTATGGGGCCGCGCCACCGAGAAGCGCCTCACGCTGAAGTCCGATATCGCGCCTGCGATCCGTCTCAAGGCCGACCGCCGCGCACTCAAGCAGATCACGTTGAACCTGTTGGCCAACGCGGTGAAATTCACCCCGGAAGGCGGCGCCATAACGGTTCGCGGCCATGTGCGCGGCGGCACGGTGACGATCGCTTTCCAGGACAGCGGCATCGGCATCCCCCGGGACGCGCTGCACAAGCTCGGCCGACCGTTCGAGCAAGTCGAAAGCCAGCTCACCAAGCGGCACCAGGGCTCGGGATTGGGGCTCGCCATTGCCAAATCGCTGGTCGAGATGCACGGCGGCGCGATGCGCATCTTCTCGACGCTCGGCAGCGGAACGACGGTGATGGTGCGGCTGCCCGTCACGCCGAAACAGCCCGCTCGCGCCGCCGCGTAGCCGCCTACGGCGCCTTGCCCAAAATCCGCACGAAGCATTCGCGCACTTGCCGCTGCGTCTCCACGACATGGGCGTTGAGCGCCGGAAAATCCGGCAGGTCGGCGGCGCGCGCGAGCAGGCTCAAGACGCCGGCGCTGGCTGATGCCGGATCGAATGTGCCAGGCAGGCAAAGCCGCAGGATTTGCGTCAGGTCGTGAAACAGCCGAACCGCGGGACGCAAGATCGCGGCGTCCTGCGGCGCAAGAACCCCGAGGCTCGCCGCCTTGTCCAGCACCCGCGCGGTCGACGGGTCGAGAATGTCCGGGACGGCCGCGGCATGGATCAGTTGCAGATACTGGGCGATGAACTCGATGTCGACGAGCCCGCCGGCGGCATTTTTCAGATCCCACGGATCGGCGTCGCCCTTTTCGGCGGCAATCGCGGCGCGCATGTCGATAACGTCCGCCGCCACCGCCGCGGCATCACGGCTACGGCAGAGCACATCGCGGATGACCGCGGCGATGCGTGCGGCAAATTCGGGCGGGCCCGAGACGACGCGCGCGCGAGTCAGCGCCATGTGTTCCCAGGTCCAGGCCTCGCGCTCTTGATAATGCCGGAAGCGTTCGAGCTGGGTCGCCAGCGGGCCCGAGCGGCCCGATGGGCGCAGCCGCATATCGACCGGGTAGAGCACGCCGTAATTGGTTTGCGCGGTCAGCGCGCTGATCAGCCGCTGCGTGAGCCGGGCAAAATACTGAGCACCGTCGAGGGGACGCTCGCCGTCGGAAGTCGCATGCTGTCCGGCGAAGTCATAGATGACGATGAGGTCGAGATCGGAGCCCGCCGTCATCTCCCGTGCGCCGAGCCGCCCCATGGCCAGAATGGCGGTTTCTGCGCCGGGCATGTGCCCGTGCGTGGCAGCGAAATCGTCCTGCACTCTTTCGTGCACAGCACGCAGCAAAACCTCGGCGAGCCGGGCGAATACGACGCCGGCTTGCTCGGCGGAGAGCGAGCCTGAAAGGATGCGCGCGCCGATCAAGAACATGTGCTCCTGGCCGAACGAGCGCACCGCATCGAGAAACTCTTCGTGGCTGCCCGCCTCGCCGAGCACGCGCGAGAGCTCGTCGGCCAATCGCGCGTCGTCAGGCAGCGCGCCGAAGAAACTCGGGTCGATCAAGAGATCGATCAGATGCGGACTGCGCGCCAGCGTGTCGGCTAGCCGCGGCGCCACGCCGACGAGCAAAGCGATGAACGCCACCATTTGGGGGTTTTGCCGCAACAGCGACAGGAATCGTCCGCCGGCGCGCAGCGCTGCGACAAAGCGATCGAACGCGGCAAAGGCGAAATCCGGATTTTCGGCACGCGCGACCTGGTCGATGATCAGCGGCAGAAGCTCGAGCAGATTGTTGCGCGCCTGCTCGCCGCGCAGAGCGGGATAGGCCAGCGTCCGCCAGCGCGCCACCGCCTCGGCGACTTGCGGCGGCTGCCGGAAGCCGAGCTCGGCCAGCCGATCCAGCGTCTGCCGCTCGCGCTCGGGCGTCGCAAACGACAGATGCTGCTGTTGCGCGAGGAAAGCGGGCTCACGCTCGAACAGGCGGACATAGTGGCGCTCGACCGTGCGCAATTGCGCCACAAGATGTGCGGCGAAGGCGTCGCGCCCGGCAAAGCCGAGGAAACGCGCGAATTGCTCGAGCGCAGTCGGATCGGCGGGCAGCGTATGGGTCTGCTCGTCGTTGCGCATTTGCAGGCGGTGCTCGACGCGGCGCAGAAAATCGTATGCTGCCGACAACTCGTCGCGCGTGGCGACATCGATCCAGCCCCCGGCGGCGAGCGCCGCGAGCATTTGCACGGTGCCGCGGCCGCGCAGCTCCGGATGGCGGCCGCCGGCGATCAGCTGCTGGGTCTGGACGAAAAACTCGATCTCGCGGATGCCGCCGCGACCAAGCTTGATATTGTGGCCTTCAACCGCGATTTCGCCATGGCCGCGATAGGCATGGATCTGCCGCTTCATCTCGTGCACGTCGGCGATAGCGGCGAAGTCGAGGTATTTGCGCCACACGAATGGCGCCAGCTCGCGCAGGAGCTTGTCGCCGACCGCGATATCGCCGGCGCAGGGGCGCGCCTTGATCAAAGCCGCCCGCTCCCAGTTCTGACCGCGGCCTTCGTAGTAAGCAAGCGCCGCTTCGGTCGAGATGGCGATCTGGGTCGAAGATGGATCGGGGCGCAGGCGCAGATCGACGCGAAATACATAACCGTCCGCGGTGCGCTCCTGCATCAGTTTGACCAGCTCGCGCGTCAGCCGCACAAAGAAAGACGCCGGCTCGATGTGCGACGGCAGTGCCGCGGCGGCAGGGTCGAATAGAACGATGAGATCGATGTCGCTGGAGAAATTCAGTTCGTAGGCGCCCATCTTGCCCATTGCGAGCACGACGTAGCCGGAGCCGACTTCCGGCTGGCGAAGCTCGGGGGGCGCGAGGTTCCCCCGCCGTGCCGCTTCGCGAAGGAGAAAACCGATTGCAATCCCGAGCGTCGTATCGGCGAGCTCGGTCAGCGCCTGCGTCACGCGTTCGACCGGCCAAGCCCCGCCGATATCGGCGAGCGCGACCAGCAGCGCAGCCTCAGCCTTCAACTGGCGCAGAATCCGCATCAGCGCAGCTTGCGAGCGCGCCGCACTAGCGCTGCGGCGTGCGCTCGCAAGCAACGCGACCATCTGTTGATCGGGGTCCGCAGTTAGCAAGCGCAACAGGCGCATGGGATCGGCGCTAATCAGCCCCCACAGATATGGCGCACTCTCGGCAATGCCTGCGGCGATGCTGGCCAGCTGCGCATGATCTTTAATGAGGCGCGCCAACTGCTTGCCGGCCGCTTTTGTCGAGATGCCGGCAAGCCAATCGGTGACGCGCTGGAACCCCTCCGCCGATGCCAGCGGCGGGCCTATCGTCGCTCCAAATTCGGCGGACGCAGCCGAGGAGAACCGCCGGACCAGCGCCGCTTCGTCCAGTTTCGCCTTTGCCGGCCGCTTGTGGACCGCCGGGCGGCTCATCCGGCCCCCGCCGGTCCGACACGCGGCAGCGCGATGGTGCTTTTCAGGCCCGGGTGATTGTCTTCAAGTTTGAGCTCGCCGCCGTGAAGGCGCGCAACAGCGGACGCGAGGCTCAGGCCGAGACCCGAGCCCGGTTCCGAGCGGCTCTGCTCGAGACGCACGAAACGCTCGACCACGCGGCCGCGATCGGCTTCCGGAATGCCAGGTCCGCGATCCTCGACGCTGAGCACGATGCGCTCACCCTCGCTGCCGGCTTTGACCACGATTTCGGCAGGGTTGCCGTTAAATTTGCTCGGCGCGGCGTATTTGATGGCGTTGTCGACGAGGTTGGCGAGCGCCTGGCTCACCAGCTCGCGATTGCCGCGTACCGGCGCCGCCGCGGCAGCGTCGACCTTGAGCGCCAAGCCTTTTTCTTCCGCCAAGGGCTCGTACAGCTCGCCGACGTCGCGGGCAATTTCGGCGGCGTCGAATTCCGTCATGTTGTCGCGCGCATGCCCGGATTCGGCTCGCGCGATCATCAACAGCGCGTCGAAGGTGCGGATCAGCTCGTCGGATTCGTTGATCGTATTCTCGAGCGCAGCGCGATAATCGGCTTCGCTTGTCGAGCCGCGCAGCGCCTCTTCACAGCGGTTGCGCAGCCGCGTCAGCGGCGTTTTCAGGTCGTGCGCGATATTGTCCGAGACTTCGGAAAGCCCGTGCATCAGCGCGACGATGCGATCGAGCATGGCGTTGACGGCGTCGGCCAGCCGGTCGAGTTCGTCGCCGGTGCCGGCGACCGGCAACCGGCCGGCAAGGTCGCCGGCCATGATGACTTGCGCCGTTCCGGTCATGGCGTCGATGCGGCTGAGCACGCGGCGGCTCACAAAGAACCCGCCAACCAGTCCGAGCACCACCACCAGCGCGAACGACCAGCGCCCGGCATTGCCGATAATGCCGTACAGGCGCTCACGTTCCTCAAGGTCGCGGCCTACCAGCACATGGAAGCCGCCGAGCTGGATGACGTTGACCAAGGCGTGATGCTCGGCGCCCTCGGGTGTGCCGGGTGCCTCGAGCCGGCGATATGTGGTTTCATGCCAGCCGGGCTGCTCCAGCACGCCCGGTTCCAGTGCGCTGATGTTGCCGGCCAAGCCCTCGCCATTCGGGGTGGTGACCAGATAAAGGCTCGAACCGGGGCGCAGCGAGCGCACCCGCACGATTCCGAACAGCCGCCGCAAGCCGCCCTGCTCATATTGCTCGGAGAGCGTCCTGATTTCACTCTCGACGGTGCTGGTGATCTGCTCGGTGATCAGGCGGCGCGTGTTGAGCGCCAGGTAGGTGAGCAACGCGGCGTCGAACAGGATGAAGATCAACAAATAGACGAGCGTCAGCTTGAACGCCGTCGTGCGCAGGAGCTTGCCGAGCGCCGCCACGAAGTGCCCGTTAGATTTGCGTGCCCAATTCATTGTCGGAAAAGTCTTCTTCCCAGAACTCGAGCGAGCCGCGCTGGCCACTTTGCCGGTTCGCCGCCTCGGCGCGCCGCAGTTCGACGCGGCGGATTTTGCCCGAGATGGTCTTGGGCAGATCGGCAAATTCCAGCCGGCGCACGCGCTTGAACGGCGCCAGCGCCGTGCGGCAGTGGCGAAAGATCGACAGCGCGGTGGCGCGGTCGGGTGCGTGGCCGGATGCGAGCACGAGATAGGCCTTCGGCACGGCGAGCCGGATCGGATCGGGCGACGGCACGACGGCCGCTTCCGCCACAGCCGGATGCTCGATCAGCATGCTCTCGAGCTCGAACGGACTGATGCGGTAATCGGATGATTTGAACACGTCATCGGCGCGGCCGACGTAGGTCAGATAGCCGTCGTCGTCGATGGTCGCGACATCGCCGGTCCGGTAGACCGTCTCGCCGACCGACACTACGCCGCTGTCGCCCTGATAGCCCTGCATCAATCCGGTCGGCCGCGGTTTTAGCATCAAACAAATCTCGCCTTCCTTCTGCGGGGCGTCTGTGGCGTCCAGAAGCGCGACCCGATAGCCGGGCAACGGCCGGCCCATCGAGCCCGGCTTGACCTCTTGCCCCGGCGAGTTGCCGACCAGCGCCGTCGTTTCGGTCTGGCCATAACCATCGCGGATGGTCAGATTCCACGCCGCCTTGACCCGTTCGATCACTTCCGGATTGAGCGGCTCGCCGGCGCCAATCAGCTCCTTCAGCTTGACCGGCCATGCCGCAAGATCCTCCTGGATCAGCATGCGCCAAACCGTCGGCGGCGCGCAGAACGTGGTGACGCCGCAGCGCACGATGGCGTCGAGCAGGCTGCGGGCATTGAAGCGGCGCTGGTTGACGATGAAGATCGTCGCCTGGGCGCTCCATGGCGAAAAGAAGCAGCTCCAGGCGTGCTTGGCCCAACCGGGCGATGAAATATTCAGGTGCACGTCGCCGGGCCGCAAACCGAGCCAGTAAATCGTCGACAGATGTCCGACCGGATACGACTGATGCGAGTGCAGCACGAGCTTCGGTGTCGCCGTCGTGCCCGAGGTGAAATAGAGCAGCAGCGGATCGTCGGCGCGGGTTTCGCCCTGCGGCACGAATTCTGCGGGCTCGGCATGGCAGTCCTCGTAAGACAACCAGCCCGGCACCGCCTTACCGACCGCGATGCGCGTGTAATCGCCCGGCAGATCGGCGAACTTAGCCGCCGCGTCGCTGCCGGCAATGACGTGCCGCACTTTGCCGTGTGCGAATCGATCGGCGAGGTCGTTGCGCAACAACAGCGTCGTCGCCGGCACGATGACGGCGCCGAGCTTCATCGCTGCCAGCATGGACTCCCAAAGCGGCACAACGTTGCCGAGCATGAGCAGGACGCGGTCGCCTCGCTTTACGCCGAGCCGGCGAAACGCATTGGCGACGCGGTTCGAGCGCTCGCTCAATTGGGCGAACGACAGCTTGATCTCGCCGGCGTCCTCATCGACCAGCCAGAGCGCCGGCTGGTCGTTGCCGCGCGCCATCACGTCGAAGTAGTCCAGCGCCCAATTGAAGCGGTCGAGTTTCGGCCAGGCGAAATCGCGATAGGCGGTCGCGTAGTCCGTGCGAAGCCGGACCAGGAAATCACGCGCCGCGATGAACGGCGCCGCGTCGCCAGCGCTCATTGCTGCCTCCCCAAGCGGCCGGGTGTGCCGTGCCGGCTAATGGCTGGCGCGCCCAAGGCACAGCCGATGTCAGCGTGCGCCGTCACGGATCATGTAGCCTGCGCCGCGCACCGTGTGCAGCAGCGGCTGGGCAAAGCCCTTGTCGATCTTGGAGCGCAGGCGCGAAATGTGCACATCGATGACGTTGGTCTGCGGATCGAAGTGATAATCCCACACGTTCTCCAGCAGCATCGTGCGGGTGACGACCTGGCCGGCATGCCGCATCAGATATTCGAGCAGGCGAAATTCGCGCGGCTGCAGCTGCAGCTCCTGCCCGGCGCGGGTGACTTCGTGCGACAGCCGGTTCAGTTCGAGATCACCGACCCGGTACACCGTTTCCTCGCCGCGGCCGCCGCGCCGCCGCGCCAGCGCCTCGACGCGGGCCAACAATTCGGAGAAGGCGTACGGCTTCGCCAGGTAGTCGTCGCCGCCGGCGCGCAAGCCTTTGACCCGGTCATCGACCTGGCCGAGCGCGGACAGGATCAGGACCGGCGTCTCCATCGATTGGGCGCGCAAACCGGCGATGATCGACAGGCCGTCGCGCTTCGGCAGCATGCGGTCGATGATCAACACGTCATATTGCCCTTCGAGCGCAAGCGCCAAACCTTCCTCGCCGTCGCCGGCCTGATCGGCGACATGGCCGACCTCGCGGAACGCCTTGACCAGATATTCGGTCGCGTCGCGATCATCCTCGATAATCAGAAGGCGCATCTCACAAGGCCGCGTTCAACATAACCAAAGGCAGCGCCGGCGTGGAGCGAATGATCGGCAAATACCCGATTCAACAATGCCCGGCCATCAATATTGTCCCAAGCCGCGCCGCCGGCAATATCGGCCGGCGGCCAACCGGAGCTAAGCGCCCGGTGCCCCTCACGAATCGCGGCTGGCAATGGCGCGAAAAAAGGGGCGGCGGGCAAACTGCCCACCGCCCCCTCGGCCAACTCCACTCCGGCGGGGGCGACGGATGCCGGCGGTGGAGTTGGTATTAGGCGGGGACGGGCCTTGCGGCCCGCCCCCCAGGGAACGCCCGCCAGCGGGGGCGACAAATGCCGGCGGATCGCCCCATTGCTCAGGCGTTGCCGAGCGGCAAGGCGACGAACTTGGTGCCTTCGCCCGACTTCACCCGGAATAACACCGTATGCTTGCCCTGCTTGCGCGCGTCGGCGACGCTTTGATTGACGTCTTCGGGGGTCGCGACGGACTTACCGCCCACGTCGAGAATCACGTCGCCGACTTGCAGGCCGTGATCAGCGGCAACGCCGCCGCTGGCGACGCCGGTCACGACCACGCCGCTGGCATTCGCGCCGGAAACCTTGCTGGCAGGCGCCAATGTGAAGCCGAGCTTCGGCACGTCGATATCCGTGCTTTGTTCTTGGTGCTGCGCGGGTTCGTTCGCGGCCTGCTTTTCACTGGGCAGCGTGCCGAGCGTCAGCGTGACGTTCCGCGTCTGGCCGTCGTGAATGAGCCCCAGCGTGACGTTGGTGCCCGGTGACATGGTGCCGATCCGCCGCGCCAACTGGCGCGCATCGCGCACCGGGGCGCCGTTCACGGAGGTGATGACATCGCCGCTCTTGATGCCGGCCTTCATCGCCGGACTGTCAGGCTGCGGCTCGGCCACCAGTGCGCCGGTCGCCTCCTTCAGGCCCATACTGTCGGCGATGTCCGGCGTCACCGGTTGAATCTGCACGCCGATCCAGCCGCGCGTAACGCTGCCTTTGTCGCGCAGCTGTTGGACGACGCTCTTCACCGTCGTAGCCGGAATAGCGAACGCGATACCGACCGAGCCGCCGGACGGCGAATAGATCGCGGTATTGACGCCGATCACCTGGCCATCGACGTCGAAGGTCGGGCCGCCGGAATTGCCTTTGTTGACCGGCGCGTCGATCTGAATGAAGTCGTCATAGGGGCCGGCGCCAATGTCGCGGCCGCGTGCCGAAACGATGCCCGCGGTCACCGTGCCGCCAAGCCCGAACGGATTGCCGACCGCGAGCACCCAATCGCCCACGCGCGGGGTCTCTTCGGCAAGCTTCACAAACGGGAAATTTCCGCCTTCGACCTTGATCAGCGCCAAATCCGTGCGCGGGTCGGTGCCGATGACCTTGGCGGTGAAACTCTTGCCGTCGTCGGTGGTGACGCGCACGCTTTCGGCGTTTTGCACCACGTGATTGTTGGTGACGGCGTAACCGTCGGCGGTGATGAAGAAGCCGGAGCCCTGGCCGGTGATCACCTGCGGCCCGTTCGGCATGTTCGGCATACCGAAGCGGCGGAAGAAGCGCTCGAACGGCGAACCGGGCGGGAACGGCAGCTCCTCCTCATTGTCGTTGTTTTCGTTGAGATTGGAGTTGCCGGGGCGCTCCATCTTGACCCGCACCGAAATCACGGCGGGCTTCACCTTCTCGACGATGTCGGCAAAGCCGACCGGCTTTTGCGGCAGTTGCTGCGCCCGCGCGCTTAAATCCTGCGCCTGCGCCGGGGTGCCGAGCGCGCCGGCGTGCAGAGCAAGGTTCGGCGCCACGAACAGTGCCGCGCTGCCAAAGCCGGCGATCGTGGTCGCCAGCAAGGCAAAGCGGCGAGCCGAAAGGCGGCGCGAGCCCGAATCGTTACCGATCATCATGCAGTCCTGTGGTTCAAGCGGCAGGCCGCGTGCGGCAGCCCCGAGGTGGCTGGGCTTGAAGGTCCGGGCAACCATGGGACAGGCCGCATTACCGGCTGCTGTCGGCTACATTAAAATTTTGTAATGTCGACTGGCGACGATTTGACGCATGAAATCAGTATGTTGCGCATGATGGCGCGGTTCAGAGCGCGTCACGATCAAAGTGCTCATTGAGTCCCCTCGCCGCCGAGAATTTCCGCGACGCGCGCTTGTTCGGCCGGGCTCAAATTGGCCGGAGCTGCGGTTGCCCCGGCACGGCGCCGCCGCTCGACGGCGAGAATCATGATGACGCCAAGCAGCAGCAGGCCGGGCGGGGTGCCCCACAGCGCCAATGTGTGCCACGACAGTGGCGGCTTGAGCAGCACGAACTCGCCGTAGCGCGATACCAGAAAATTGAGGATCTGCGCGTCGCTGTCGCCCGCGGTCAGCCGCTCGCGTACCAGGACGCGCAAATCATGGGCAAGCGGCGCCTGCGAATCGTCGATCGACTCGTTCTGACAGACCATGCAGCGCAGCTCCTTGGAGATGGCGCGCGCGCGCGCCTCCAGCACGGGGTCCGCCAGCATCTCGTTGGGTTCGACCGCCCATGCCGCCGAAGAGGCAACCAGCACGATCAGCAGCGCAAACGCATGCAGGTATTTCATGGCGTCGACTTTCGCGCCTTCACTCCGCCGGCTGCAGCGCCGGTTTGACCTTCGCGCGCGCCGGACGCGGCGCCCCGATGCGGAGCCGCCGATCGGATAATGAGAGCGCGCCGCCGCAAAACATCAGAAGCGCCCCGAGCCAGATCATCAGCACGTAAGGCTTGAAGTAGAGGCGCACCGGGACACTGCCGTCCTTATTGGCATCGCCGAGCGAAAGGTAAAGCTGGCTCACGCCGCGCGACATCAGCGCCGCCTCGGTGGTCGCCATTTCGCGCGCCGGGAAGGTACGGCGGCTCGGCTCCATGACGCCGATGATTTGACCGGCGTGGCGCACCGTGAAATGACCGACGACGTCCCGGTAATTGGGGCCGGTCCGGTTGAAGACGCCGTCAAACGTGACCTGATAACCCGCGATCTCCAAGCTTTGCCGCGGCTTGACCTCGGCGATCCGCTCGCTGCCCCAGGCGGTCACGGCGACGATGCCGAACAGCGTGGCGCCGATACCGAAGTGAGCAAAGGCAGTGCCCCAGGCCGAGCGCGGCATGCCCCAGGCGCGACGCAGCGTGGCATGAAGCGGCAGCCGGAGCACCATGGTGCGCTCGACGATATCGGTCACCGCGCCCGCCATGACGAACACCGCAACCCCGATGCCGAACGGAGCCAGCACCGGGCCGCCATGGGCAAGCGCAAACGAAGCGGCGACCGCTACTGCTGCAAGCAACGCGGCAACGAGCAAACGCTGCGCCGCGCCCAAGAGATCGCCACGTTTCCAGCCCATCAGCGGGCCGAACGGCATCGCGATCATCAGCGGAATGAACAGCGGGCCGAACGTCGCGTTGAAGAACGGCGGTCCGACCGAGATTTTGTCGCCGGTGAGCGCTTCCAAGGCGAGCGGGTAAAGCGTGCCGACGACCACGGTAGCGCAGGCGCACACCAGAAACAGATTATTGAAGACCAGCGCGCCTTCGCGCGAGATCGGAGCGAACAATCCGCCCTGTTTGAGAAGCGGCGCTCGCCACGCGTAAAGAGCGAGTGCGCCGCCGATGAAGATGATCAAAATAGCCAAGATGAAAATGCCGCGCCGCGGATCGACCGCAAAGGCATGAACCGAAGTCAGCACGCCGGAGCGGACCAGGAACGTGCCGATCAGCGACAGCGAGAACGCCAGGATCGCGAGCAGGATGGTCCAGACTTTGAGCGCTTCGCGCTTCTCCATCACCAGGGCGGAATGCAGCAGCGCGGTGCCGGCAAGCCAGGGCATCAGCGAGGCATTCTCGACCGGATCCCAGAACCAGAAACCGCCCCAGCCGAGTTCGTAATAGGCCCAGTACGAGCCGCCGGCGATGCCGAGCGTGAGGCACATCCAGGCGCCGAGCACCCAGGGCCGCACCCAGCGCGCCCATGCCGCATCGATACGACCTTCCAGCAGCGCCGCGATGGCGAACGAGAAGGTGATCGAAAAGCCGACATAGCCGAGATAGAGCAGCGGCGGATGAAAGGCGAGGCCCGGATCCTGCAGGATCGGATTGAGATCGCGGCCTTCGAACGGCGCCTCGGCGATGCGCAAAAATGGATTCGACGTGGTGAGGATGAAGAGTTCGAAGGCCGCCGCTATCCAGGCCTGGACGCCGAGCGCATTGGCTTTGAGCGTCGCCGGCAGATTGGTGCCGAACAGCGCGACGGCGGCGCCGAACACGGCCAGGATCGACACCCACAGCATCATCGAGCCTTCGTGGTTGCCCCAGACGCTGGTGAGCCGATAGATCAGGGGCATTTGCGAGTTCGAATTCTCGAACACGTTGAGCACCGAGAAATCCGACGCGACGTAGCATTCGGCGAGCGCGGCGAACGCGATCGCCACGAACACGAAATGCGCGAGCGCCGCCGGCGCCGCCATGCTCATGAGCAGCGGATCTCTGGTGCGCGCGCCGACGATCGGCATGCTGCTTTGAATGAGCGCGATGCCGAGCGCGAGTATCAGGGCGTAATGGCCGAGTTCTGGTATCACTTGCTCGCTCCGCTTACCGGCAGCGCCGCGCCTGGCGCGTAGTCGTCCTTCCAGTGCCCCGACTTCTTCAAGGCGTCGGCGACCTCCTTGGGCATATAAGTCTCGTCGTGTTTGGCGAGTATCGTGTCGGCATCGAACACGCCGCTTCCATCGAGAGCGCCCTCGGCGACGACGCCCTGCCCTTCCTTGAACAGATCGGGCAAGACGCCCTTGTAGGCTACCGGAATTTCGGTTTTGCCGTCAGTGACCTCGAAGCGAACGCGCAGCCCATCGCTGCGCACCAGGCTTCCATTCTTTACCAGGCCGCCGAGCCGGATGCGGGTCCCCGGTCCGACGTGCCGCTCCAACACGTCGCTTGGCGAATTGAAGAACACGATCGAGTCGCGAAACGCGCTCAGCATCAGCGCAACCGCGACCGCCAGCACGCCGAGCGAGCCGCCGATCAGGACCAGGCGTCGCTGCTTGCGCGTCATCGTCGCGATGTCCATGGCATGTTTGTCATCCTTCGAGACCGAGACCTTTGACGAGATCGTCGATGCGCTTGATCTCATCTGGATGGCTTGCCAGGGCTCGCTTGGCGTCGGCAGCCGCGGCTTTCGCCTTGTCGCTGTCGCCGAGCACCGCATAGGCGCGCACCAGCCGCAGCCACCCTTCGACGTCGCCGCCGTCCGCATGCAGACGATCGGCCAATTTTTCGACCATGCCGCGGATCATGGCGACGCGTTGCGCCTCGGGCATGTTCTGCACCGCCGCCATCTGGTCTGCCGTCGGACCGGCGCCGGCAGCCGGCTCGCCGGTGACGCGCGCCAGCGAGGCGCGCACCAAAGGCAGCCACGGTGCATCGGCCGGAGCGTCCTTCAGCATCGCGCGCCACTTCGCTGCGGCCGCCTCGCGATTGCCGTCCTGCTCGTCGGCCAAGCCGAGAAAGTAACGCGCCTTGGCATTTTGCGAATCGCGCGCCACCGCGTTTTGAAAGCTGCGTTTCGCTTCGTCCGTCACCACCCCGTTCGCTGCGGCGACCAAAGCCTCGCCGAGATCGGCATCGCGCGCGCCGGTCTCGCCATTGAGCGCCAGCGCCTTGCGCCGCGCCATGACCGCGTCATCGAAGCGGCCGAGCCGCATGTAGACCGGAGCGATCACTTCCCAGCCGGCGCCGTCGTTGGGATTTTGCGCCAGCCGCTCCTCGACCTGGCCGATCAGAGCCGCAATCGACTCGTGGCCGGGCGGCAGATTTGCGCGCGCATAAGCCGGCTGACCCGGAATATTCGGCGAACCAAGCTTCAGATAAAGGCCCACCGGCAAGAAGGAGAGAACGAGGAGAACGGCCAGTGCTGCGGCGCGGCGATGCCAGCGCACCTGCGGCGCCGAGGCCGCCGCTTTCGATGCTTGCGCCGATTGCATATCCGCCGCGGCCAAGAGCCGGCGCGACACTTCAAGGCGTGCCGCCTCCGCCTCGGCGTCGCCGATCAGGCCGGCGGCACGGTCGCGCTCTATTTCTTGCAATTGATCCTTGTAAACGACGACTTCGTGACCGGCGGCCGCGATGCGCGGTTTACGCGCCAGCGGCCAGACGACGGCACAAATCGCCGCCGCGCTCATCAATGCAAAAACGATCCAGATCGCCATGTCGCCAGTTCATTAACTCTTTGCGGCCGCACGCGGGCCGCTGGGCAATCGCCGCACCGCAATGCAGCCATTGGTGGCTCGCTTTCGCGACGCGTGGTTACATCACGGCGCGAATGCGGCCGCAATGGGAACGCGAGCGCGGCAATTGCGCACCTTGGGTGCCCGTTGCTGGTCCTCACCAGGCTTGACAGACCGGATCGTCATGCCCGCAATGACCTGCGCTCGGCCGGATGACCCTGCACCGCCGCATCGGCGGCTTTGGCCAGCACGCTCGCATAGTCCGCCCCGAATATGGTGCGGCAAAAGCGAACTGCGGCATCGAGCTGCGAATGCCGGAATGGACGCTCCGCGTCTGCGGCATGGCGCAACGCATCCAGCAGGATTTTGGTGCCGGTCTCAAGGTATTGGGCGAGTTCCGAGCAGGTCCGCAACGTGACCTCGCTGACCGCCAGTTCGCCGGCGTAATGCCGACAGGCGCCGGCCAGTTCGACCCGCGTTTCGGCGTCTTGCACGTCGATAGCGTCGAGCAGCGATCCCGGCACGATTTCGTTGGCCGGCCGTGGCCGTAGCAGGCGCCGCACCCGACCAGTCGTCGTCTCCAGCTCCGCGCTCAGCAAATTCGATACCGCGCCGCGGATCGCGCCGAGCTGTCTGCTCCAAGGCGAATCGGCCGAGAGCTTCATTTCGGTGCGCAAACCACGTGCCGCGTCGTGCATGGCCTTGAGCAGTGCAGCAACCGGCCGGCCGACTTTCAGCTCGGAACGCAACTCTCCCACCTGGTACTCAAGGTCATTGAGGACAATGTCGACGGCCACCGCGTAGGGCGTGTTGGCGACGCGGCCCACCTCCTCGCTGTCAGCAGCCCGCGTGGCGATGCGGATCAACTGCCAGGGCGCCGTCAGGCGGTTGGACACCATGATCAGCCCAAACAGGCACGCATCGGCAGGCTTCACTATCTGCTTTGGCAGCGCTCTTCTCGCGCTATCGATATGCCCTTTCACCTGATCAATGTACTCGTGCTCGAAGGAGCGGATATGATCGGGCAGACGCCGCGCTAAATCGGTGAGCCGGTCCCGGATGGCAAGGATGCGCATCAGTGTCGTGACGTCATCGATGGCGCGCGGGGTGCCGACTTGAACGATGAAGCGCCGGCGCGCCTTTTCGCTGATCTCCAGCGCGTCGATCGCCTCTTTGATACGCTGGACGGCGCGGTCGTGCAGCGCGCGAACCAACCGGTCCGCCTTGACGTGATCTGCGGCGAGGAAGGCGCCTTCGATGTCTTCCGTCAGCGCCTTGGCTTCGGCCGGCATGAGGTCGCGGCCGATCCACTGCCAGATCGGATCAAGCGACGCGCGTGCCAATCGCCCGTGCCGCTTATGCTCGGCGGGACCCTCGAACAGGAACGGCTCGACCGGGATGAAGAAACGGCGCGCGCCGTAAAGAATGCGCGGCGTCGGCTGGGCCGCGGCCCGCATGGTGCGCCGTAATTCCTGCAACACCAGGTCGCAGGTAGGATCGTCCTCGCCGCGCAGCACCGCGCGCTCGAGCTCCGCAGTCAACATGGTTCGCACCTGCGGCGACAGCGACTGCAAATAGTCGCGCAGCCGCTCGACGGCAGGTCGATCGCTCGTCATTGGCGCGCCTGCTTTCGCTGGACAAACCTCACGCTGTTCTAAGCCGTCGGCGCTTAAGAAGGCGTTTAAGAAGGCGTTACCTAAAGTTTTGCCGATTCAAGGCGATAGCCGTCCTTCAGGGGTGGGTGGCGACACAAACCGCAACGAGTGGCGCATTGGCCGGGTTGGCCTCGACGCCGCAGGAGACTGAGCGTTCACCGAGGTAGGTCGCGGGGTTCCTGGCCGGCCCGCAATAGGCGTTGACCAGAACCTCGTCGTCGCGACAGCTCAGGGTGCAGCCGCCGCTAAGGCAGTTCGCGCGCAGGACACGAATAGTCGGGCTGGGTGGGCCCTGCTCCCCGCGCGGTCCCATCGGGCCGGTCGGTCCGGCCGGCCCGCGCGGCCCGGGCGGGCCGGGATCGCCTCTCGGGCCCGGCGGGCCTTGCGGGCCGGGATCGCCTTTGGGTCCCTGGCTGCAGGCGGTCGTGGCGAGCACGATTGCGGCTGCAATCAGCAAATGAGCTGCACGCATATTATTCGTTGCTCAATCCGTTTTGCGCAATCCGAGCGGGCGTAGCGTACCATCACATAGAAAAGCGCAATACCGATCCGGTTCCATTTTGCTGCGGAGCAATGCGCGATGAACCGCGCGTCGCGTGTGCGACCGTGCGCACTGGCGGCCCAGGAAGGCTTTGGCTACAGTCGCCCACCATCTCAATCCGCGACTTCGGGCGAGCGCCGCGGCGCAGAAGCACGCGTCGCGCCGCAATTGGGAGAAAAGGGAGGCCTCATGCCCTGTTCGGCTCGCTTCTTTGCTGGGACGATTGTCGCACTGGCGTTGGCGCTGGGCGCCGCGCTGACGCCTGCGGCGCGCGCCCAGGACTACCCGGCCCGCGTCGTCCGCATCATCGTGCCGTATCCTCCCGGCGGCACCGCCGATGTCATGCCGCGTATCGTCGCCGACTGGCTGTCGCGCAAATGGGGCCAGTCGGTCATCGTCGAGAATCGCACCGGTGCCGGCGGCAATATCGGTGCCGAAGTCGTGGCTAAGGCCGATCCCGACGGGTATACGCTGCTCTCGGCGCCGCCCGGACCGCTGGTTGTCAACCAAAATCTTTATCCACACCTCGACTTCGATCCGCTGCAGTTCGTGCCGATCGTCGTCCTCGGACGTGTGCCGAACGCGCTCGTGGTCAATCCGAGCAAGATCGCAGCCGCGAGCGTCATGGATTTCATCAGCTACGCCAAGGCCAATCCGGGCAAGATCACCGACGCCACGCAGGGCAACGGCACCACCTCGCACCTGACGTCCGAACTATTTCAGATGATGGCGCATGTGAAGCTGCAGAACGTGCCGTATCGCGGCTCGGCGCCGGCGCTCAACGATCTCGTCGCCGGCAATGTCGATAGCATGTTCGACAATCTCGGCGTGTCGATGCAATTCGTCAAAGCCGGCAAGCTGAAATTGATCGCGGTGGCTTCGCCGGACCGCGTAAGCTCGCTGCCGGACGTACCGACCATTGCCGAGACCCTGCCCGGCTTTGCCTCGGTCACATGGTTCGCGCTCGCCGCGCCGCCGAAAACGCCGGCCGCCATCGTCGACAAGATCAATGCGGCGGTGAACGAGGCACTGCATGATCCGACCATCATCAAACGGTTTGCCAATCTCACCGCGGAACCTGCCGGTGGCACGCCCCAAGAGACCGCCGCCTATTTCAAGGACGAGGCGCAGCGCTGGAAGAACGTCATCGTTTCCGCTCACGTGACGCTCGATTGAGGCTGATGATGGCGACTGCAACAATGCCTTTCGCCGGATGGCGGGCTTGGGCGCGGTTTGCCACGCTTGTCGGCGCGTTCGCGCTGGCAAACTCAGTCGCAGCCCGCGCCGCCGAACCCTACCCGACCCGCCCGATCCGGCTCGTCGTCGGCTTCTTGGCCGGCGGACCGACCGACATTCCGGCCCGCTTCATCGCTGATCGCTTGAGCGCGCAGCTCGGCCAAAAGGTTTACGTCGAAAACAAGCCGGGCGCCGGCGGCATGATCGCGCTCAACGACGTGCTGGCGCAGCCGCGCGATGGCTATACGCTGCAGTTCTGCACCTATTTCGACGCAATCAATACGCTGCTCTACAAGAACGTCTCTTATAAGCTCAGCGACATTGCGCCCGTGGCGCTGGTGTCGAAGTATTACTATTTGATGGCGCTGGCCAAATCGGTTCCGGTCGATACGTTCGATCAGTTCATAAGCTACGCCAAGGCGCATCCGGGCGACATTCTGTACGGCACGGTCGGCGCCGGATCGTCGCAGGAGCTGGTGGCGCACGAACTGGAAAAGACTGCCGGCATCCGGATGACCAAGGTGCCGTTCAAAGGCGCCAACGTCATTACCCAGGAACAGCTGGCCGGCCGCATCCATTTCCAGGTCGCGCCGCCGATCGCGGTCGGCCCGTTTTACCGCAGCGGCGAGCTCAAGATCTTGGCCTCGACCAGCCCGCAGCGGCTGAAAAGCTTCCCCGACGTGCCGACGCTGACCGAGCGCGGCTTTCCCCTGACGCCGTTCGGCTGGCTCGGCGTCTGCGCCGGGGCCGGCACGCCGAAGCCGATCGTCGACTTGCTCAATCGCCACATCGTGTCGATCACGCAATCGGACGAGTACCGCGACTTTTTGGAGAAGGCTGGCAACATTCCGGTATCGACGACGCCCGAAGAGTTCGGCCGCGTTCTGGCTCAAACCGTTGACGAGGCGGCACCGTACATTCGCGAATTCCACATGCAGATCGAATGATCCGCATTTAGCGCGGCGAGTACCGCCCTATTCCCGCATGTGGATTCCCTATGCGGCCTACACACGAGCAAACCATGAAACGCAGCACTGACCGTTTTCTGACCACCCATGCCGGCAGCCTGCCGCGGCCACCCGATTTGCTGACGCTGGTCGAGCGCGATGGACCGAAAGCGTTCGATGAACCAGCCGCGGCGACCCGGCTGCGCGCGGCGGTGGCCGAAATCGTGCGCCGCCAGACCGAGCTCGGCATCGACGTGATTGACGACGGCGAATACGGCAAGCCGAGCTTCGTCAGCTACATCAACGAGCGATTAGGCGGTTACGAGGTCGACAGCAAAGCCGGGCCGCGCAACCAATGGGCCACGTCGCGCGAAGGCCGCTCGTTCCCGGAATTTTACGGCGACACCCATGCCGCCTCGCGTCACACCCACATGATCTGTACCGGGCCCATCGCCTATAAGGGGCACGCCCGGCTGCAACGCGACATCGACAATCTAAAAGCGGCGCTCAAAGGAGTCGCGGCCGAAGAGGTCTTCATGCCGGCGATTTCGCCGTCGAACATCGAGGACTGGCAGCGCAACGCCTACTACAAGAGCCAGGAGGAGTACGTCTTCGCCATCGCCGAGGCGATGCGCGAGGAGTACGAGGCCATCGTCACGGCCGGGTTTTTGTTGCAGATCGACGATCCGCGGCTCGTCACCTATTACATCATCCATCCCGAGGCGAGCATCGCCGATTGCCGCAAGTGGGCGGAAGTTCGCGTCAACGCGCTCAATCATGCCCTGCGCAACATCGCGCCGGAAAAGATCCGCTTCCACACCTGCTACGGCATCAATATGGGGCCGCGCATCCACGACATGGAGCTGAAAGACATCGTCGATATCGTTCTGAGAATCCGCGCCGGCGCCTATTCATTCGAGGCGGCGAATCCGCGCCACGAGCATGAATGGAAGATATGGAAGAACGTGAAACTGCCGGACGGCAAGATTTTGATCCCGGGCGTGATTTCGCATTCGACGGTTTTGGTCGAACATCCCGAACTGGTGGCCGAGCGCATCGGACGTTTTGCCAGCGTGGTCGGCCGCGACAACGTGATTGCCGGTTCCGATTGCGGCTTCGCCACCTTTGCCGGATCGAAGGAGGTCCATCCCTCGATCGTCTGGGCCAAATTCAAAGCGCTGTCGGATGGCGCACGGATCGCGTCGAAGGAACTGTGGGGCCGTTGAACGACTGGTCATTGCGAGGAGCGAAGCGACGAAGCAATCCATAACGGCGCCACAGCACTGGATTGCTTCGCTTCGCTCGCAATGACGCCAACTATGGCGAGCCCGCCGGCAGCGCCAGCTCCGCGCGCAGGCCGCCGATCGGTGCCGTACCGAAGGTGAGCACGCCGTCATAGAGCGCGGCCAGCTCGACGACGATCGAAAGACCGAGCCCTGAGCCGGGCTTGCTCTCATCGAGCCGCTGGCCGCGGCGCGCGACCTGTTCGCGTTCCTCAGGCGAGAGGCCGGGTCCATCGTCGTCCACAATAATGCGCAACTGCGGCTTCTCGCCATTCTCAGCGGCGTCGGGTTTTGCGCTCCGTTGCCCGCGCTCGACCTCGGCATTCGGCTTCGCCGCCACGACCTCGATGGCGACGCGGGACTGCGCCCATTTGCAGCCGTTGTCGACCAGATTGCCGAGCATCTCCTCGAGGTCCTGCTGCTCGCCGCGAAAGAAGGCATGCTCCGGCACGTCGATCGCAATGGCGATATCGCGGGCGCGATAAAGCTTCTCCATGGTGCGGGCGAGCGCGGTGATGACCGGCGGAACGTCCGTCAGGGTGCCGACGACCGTCGGACGCGCCGCAAGCCGCGCGCGCTCCAGCTGGCGCGCGATCTGGTCGCGCATGATATTGGCCTGCTCGCGCACTTTTTTCGCCAGCGGCTCCTCGCCGCGCGCCGCGGCCTCGTTGACGATCACCGACAGCGGCGTCTTGAGCGCGTGCGCCAAGTTGCCGACGTGGGTACGCGCCCGCTCCACGATTTCGCGGTTGGCGTCAATGAGCGCATTGGTCTCGCGGGCGAGCGGCGCGATCTCCACGGGAAATTGGCCCTCGAGCCGTTCGGCGCGGCCGGAGCGGATGGCGGCGAGCCGTTGCGAAATGCGGGTGAGTGGCGCCAGGCCGAAGCGCACTTGCAGCGCGGTGGTCAGCAGCAAGGCGAGCGTGAGCGCGCCGAAGGTGAGGCTGATGGCGCGATCGAAGCTGCGGGTTTCCTCGTCGATCTCGGCGGCATCGCCGGCGACAGCGATCAAATATTTTCCCTCATCGCCGAGGTCGATGGTGCGCTCCACTAGGCGCAACCGCTGATCCTCCGGCCCCTGAGCGTAGCCTTGCCGATACTCGGCGTTGGCCGCATCGACCGCGAGATGCGGCAGCGACGAATCCCAGAGCGAACGCGACGAGCGCACGTCGGGTTTTTTGGCATCGAGCCGCGTCACCTGCCAGTACCAGCCCGACAGCGGCAGCTCGAACAGCGGCTCGCCGATCGATTGCGGAAATTTATCGCCGCCCTCTTCCGGCGAAGCGACGTCGGCCACGAGCGTGCGCAGATAAACGTCGAGGCGGCGATCGAATGCCCGCTCCACGGCGTGGCGATACAGCGTCGACAGCGCGATGCCGGTCAGGATGAGGATGACCAGCGTCCAACCGGCCGCCCACAGGAACAGCCGCAGCGCCAGTGAATTAGTGCGCATCGGGCGGGGTGAGCAGATAGCCGAGGCCGCGCACGGTCTGGATCACGTCGACACCCAGCTTCTTCCGGATGCGGCCGACGAACACTTCGATGGTGTTCGAATCGCGGTCGAAATCCTGATCGTAGAGATGCTCGACCAGTTCGGTGCGCGACACCACGCGGCCGGCATGATGCATCAGGTAGGCGAGCAGGCGGTATTCGTGCGAGGTGAGCTTGACCGGATTGCCGTCGACGGTCACGCGCCCGGTCCGCGTGTCGAGACGGACGTTGCCGCAGGTGAACTCGCTCTTGGCGTGGCCTGCGGAGCGGCGCAGCAGCGCCCGCACCCGCGCCAGCACCTCCTCCAGATGAAACGGCTTGGCGACGTAATCGTCGGCGCCGGCGTCGAAGCCCTGCACCTTGTCGCTCCAGCGGTCGCGCGCGGTGAGGATCAGCACCGGCATGGCGCGGCCGGTGCGGCGCCAGCCTTCGAGCACCGAAATGCCGTCCATCTTCGGCAGGCCGATGTCGAGAATGACCGCGTCGTACGGCTCACTCTCGCCGAGATAATGGCCTTCCTCGCCGTCGAAGGCGCGGTCGACCACATAGCCGGCATCGGTCAGGGCGGTGGCGAGTTGCCGGTTGAGATCGGGATCATCCTCGACGACAAGCAGGCGCAAGGATCCTTGGCTCCGTTTCAGCGTTGGCCGACCACCGTGCCCTTCACGGCATCCACGGTCAATCGGGCCACTTTGCCGTCGCGCGCCAGCACGGTGAGCACATAGACGAGCCCCTCGCCGCCGTGGCAGAGCCGCGCCCCCACGACCGCACCCGGCATCCGCCTTTTCGCGGCATGGATGGCGTCGGCAAGACGTACAAATTTTCCGCTGTCGATCGCGGCGCGCCGCTCCTTTTGATCGAGGCAAATGTGCGCAGGGGCGGCAGCGGAGAGCCCCGGACGAGCGGGTTCTTCCGCGCGCGCGGCGGCAAGTGTAAGCACGGCCAGCGCCGCAATGGTCGCTCGGGCGATGCTGTGCATGATTCTGCCTATCGGACGTGTGCTGAACACTGCCTGAATGGCCGTCCGGGCGCAAGCACAGATGACGAAAGATTCAAAGAGCACAATGCCTAAGTACATTTCATTCGAGCAAATTTTGAGCAAGAAACGCGCGGCCGCGCGTGCGGCGGCATGCCTAATCGCTGCGCTTTTCGCCGCCGCGATTGCTCCGGCTGCAGCGATGGTCGGCGACGCGGAGCCCGCGGCCAATAGCGCGGGCCGCTCGGTAGTGATGATCCTCGGTTCGTACGGCACCGCCTGTACCGCCACCGCCATCGCACGCGCCATGTTGCTCACGGCGGCGCACTGCGTGCAGCCCGGAGCTGAGTACAAGCTCGCCGATCTGTCCGACCCGCATGCGCCGAGGTTGAAATCGATCGCCCGCATCAAGCGCGATCCGCAATTCGACATGAAGAAGCTGCTCGGCCACGTGGCCACCGCCGACGTCGCGCTGGTGCAGGTGGCAGAGCCCCTGCCAGCCGATGTTCCGGCGGTTTTACTCGACGATTGGACAAAGCCGGTGGCGGTCGGCGACGCGCTCGTGGTCGTGGGTTACGGCGTTACTGTGCGCGGCGACGGCCGAACCGGCGGAACCGTGCGCGCCGCGACGCTGGTCGCCACCGGCGAGCCGAACACGCTGCAGCTGCGGCTGTTCGATCCGCGCACCAAAGGCGATGCGCCGGGACTGGGCGCTTGTGCGGGCGATTCCGGCGCTCCTGTGTTCCGCGAAACGAACGGCCAGCTCGCCATGGTCGGCGTGGTCAGTTGGGCGACCGGGCCGAAGCTTTCGGCCGGCTGCGGCGGCTTGACCGGGGTCACGCCCCTCGTGCGCTATCGGGACTGGATCCTCGAAACAGCGCGGACATTGGGCTCGCCGCTGGCGCCGTGAGCCGAACACAAGCTCCCCGGCGAGACTGGGAGGATAGTCCGCCGGGGGCTTTTTGGGCGGCCAGTCAGGGATGCAAAACCGGCGCCCATAGAAAAAACGCTCACGTGGAAGCGCCGTTCCCGCGACATCTTTGGTAACGCCGCGAACGGCCCGCCAGTTTCGGCGCGCCCAACGGATGCCTGGCATGTGCCGGCACTCTCTTCCCTTCGGCCTGGGTGCGGCGTACGCTTCGGCAAAAATTTGCGCCGCATATTTTTCGGGGAGGAAGATCAATGACGCGCAGCGCGCGGCTGTCGCCCGCTGGATTCGTCACCGCATTGGCGCTCCTCTTTGTCGCTGTGCAGCCGGCTTGGGCGCAGAATAGCAACGAAACAACGCTCGGCATGCGGCTGTTCAATCAATCCTGCCGGGTCTGTCACACCAAGCCGCAATTGAGCAGCCCCCAATACGGCCCGGCGCTGTCGATGAATACGTTTGGCGGCAACGCCGAAGCCATGCGCCAATTCATCAGTAACGGCTCGCCGCGCATGCCCGGCTTCAAATACACGTTCAAGCCGGCCGAGATCGACGCCATCGTCGCGTACATCAAAACCATTCCGGCGCCCGCCGCTGCGGCGCCGGCCTCCGGCAAGTCCGGCGCCTCGCCCGGCGCCGATTAGCAAAAGGAGACGTTCGATGCGCCGCACCCGCAGTCTCTTTCTCGCCTGCGCAGCCGCACTCGCCGGCATCGTCGCCGCCGCGCCCGCTTTCGCCGACGCGCTTCTTAGCGGCAACGTGAAGTCGGCGGACGGCAACGCTCTGGGCGGCGTGACCGTCTCGGCCAAACCGCACGACGGCACCATCACGACGACGGTGTTCACCGACGAAGCCGGCAACTACTACTTTCCACAGCTGCCCGACGGCCACTATCGGGTCTGGGCGCAGGCGCTGAGCTATCAAACCGGCAAAGGCGAGGTCGATCTATCGTCAAACCGCAAGCAAGATTTCGCGCTTGCGCCGATGAACGATGCCGAGGCGACGTTCAAACAATTGCCCGGCAACCTCGTGCTCGACGCCCTGCCGGAGCAAACGGCGGAAGACCAGCGCATGAAGCGCATCGTGCGCAACGTCTGCACCGGCTGCCACACGCCAAGCTTCCCGTTGCAAAACCGCTTCGACGAGGCGGGCTGGAACGCCATCATCGAGCTGATGAAGAACGCCAACGTCTATGGCACTTACGTCGGCGGCGAGCGCAAACCGTCGGGGATACTCGACTTTCACCAGAAGGAGCTGGCCGCCTATCTCGCCCGCGCACGCGGCCCCGGGCAGAGCGACATGAATGTGAAGCTCGAACCGCGGCCTTCCGGCGAAGCGGCGCGCGCAATGTTCAAGGAATACGACCTGCCGCTCGATCCGGACGCCAACCTGCCGGCGAATTTCGTGCAGAACGACGGCAGCGATTGGTCGCTCGGCACGCCGTCGGTTCTCATTCCGGGCTGGGGCGTGCATGACGCCTGGCTCGATCTGACCGGCAATCTCTGGTTCACCTGCAACATCCCGAACAAGCGGACCACCATCGGCCGCATCGACACCGCAACCGGCGCCGTCAAATTGTTCAAGATTGCGGCAGCGAACGGGCTTGCCGCGCAGACTCATGGCATGACTCGCGATCCGAAGGGCATTCTCTGGTTCAACATCAACAACGGCCGCGGCGGTCTCGGCCGCCTCGATCCGGCAACCCAGAAGATCGAGGTCTATCTGCCGCCGGTCGGAATGATCGAGACCGGCGGCGCCGCCACCGTCGATTACGACGGCAAGGGCGATATCTGGTCGTCCGCGCCCAACGGCGCGTTGCGTTTCGATACGGCTGCGGAAAAATTCACCGAGTACAAATCGGCCGTGTTCAAAACAGCGAACGGCACCGGCGTCACCTACGGCACCGCCGCCGACCGCGACGGCAACGGCTATTGGGCGGAAATGACGCTCGACACGATCGGCGTCGGCGACGGCAAGGCCGGAACGGTCTCCGAGATCAAGCTCGCTCCGGTCAAAGCGCAGGAGGATTTGCTCACTCCCGAAGAGCGCAAGTTCTACGCCACGTACAATCAGCCCGATTTCAACAATCCGATGCCGTGGGCGGAGGGACCGCGCCGCATGGGCACCGACAAGAACGCCGACGTGCTGTGGATCGGCGATTCATGGGGCGCCAATCTAGCCCGCATCGATACGCACACGCACGCGGTCGACTTCGTGCCGCTGCCCGGCCAGCAGCAGCCGTATCACGTCGCGGTCGACAGCCATCATGACGCCTGGACCAATCTGTGGGGCGCCGACCGGGTCATCCGCTACGATCCCAACAGCGGCAGCTGGACGGCGTTCGATCTGCCCACGCGCGGCGCCGAACCGCGCTACGTGTCGCTATTGGAGCGCGCCGGCCAGGACACCGAACTGGCAATCCCGTATTTCCGCGCCCGCAAGGTCGCGGTGATGACGCTGCGCAGCCAGGCCGAGATCGACGCGCTGAAAAAGCAGGCGGCCCAGTAGCGCGCGTTGCGGCCGCGTCGGCTGGTCAATGAACCGCGGTAGCGGACGAGTGCCGCGGTACGGGAGGAAATGCCACATGCTGCGCAATGCGCTTATCGCGACTGCTTTGCCTGGTCTCTTTGTCTGCATCGCCACTGCGGCTGCTCAAGGTGACGCGGCCGGCGATCAGGTCAAGCTCGGCGAGCGGCTCGTCAACCAGTCCTGCGTGGTCTGTCATTTCGCGCCGCAGATCACGAGCGGCAGCTACGCCCCTGCCCTGTCGAAGGACACGCTCGGCGGCAACGCCGAGATCATGCATCAATTCATCGCCGACGGCTCGCCGCGCATGCCGGGCTTCAAGTATCAGTTCAAGCCGCAACAGATCGATGCCATCGTCGCCTACATCAAAACGATAGCGCCCGCCCCCGCCGGGGCGCCGCCGCGCAAGACACGCAGCGACGGCGGGGCCGACTAAGACGCGGGTCGTTACGGATCGAGCGAAGGATATGGCCATGACGCACTTAAAGACACTCCGATCGGTCGCTATCGGCGGCGCAATCGCGCTGAGTGCGGCGTTTGCTTCTTCGGCAGCAAGCGCCGATGCACTTCTCAGCGGCGTCGTGACGTCGGCAGACGGCAAGCCCATGGGCGGCGTGACGGTGTCGGCCAAGCGCGATGGCGCAACGATCACCACAACGGTGTTTTCCGATGACGGCGGCCAGTATTACTTTCCGCCGCTGCCAAACGGGCACTATCGCGTCTGGGCGCAGGCGCTGTCGTTTGCGACCGGCAAGGGCGCGGTCGGACTGACAGCAAACACTCGGCAGAACTTCACGCTGACGCCGCTCGCCGGTGACTATTTCCAGCAATTGCCCGGCGACCTCGCCATGGCAGCGCTGCCGGAGGCTAATCCCGAAGACGCGTTGCTGAAGAAAATCGTCGAGAACAATTGCACCGGCTGCCATCAGCCGAACTACCCGCTGCAGCACCGCTTCGATGCGGCCGGCTGGAGCGCCGTTCTCGACCTGATGAAGAACGTCAACGTGTCAGGCGTTTCTCTCGGCGCCGACCACAAAGCGCAGGGCGTGATCGACCATAACCAGAACGAGCTTGCCGCCTATCTGGCGCGGGTCCGCGGCCCCGATGCGAGCGACGCGAAGATCGTGCTGCGGCCGCGGCCGGCCGGCGAAACCGCGCGCGTCGTATTCAAGGAATACGACGTCCCCCTCGAAGCCGATATGAGCGTGCCGGCCAAGACGCCGCTCACCGACGGCAGCGACTGGCAGAACGGCACCCCGTCGCGTCGCGGTTCGCTGGTGCACGATGCCTGGGCGGACCTCGACGGCAATCTGTGGTTCACCTCGAACGTGCCGAACCACGACACCTCGATTGGCCGCATCGACGCCAAGACCGGGCAGGTCAAAATGTTCAAGGTGTTCTCGTCGAGCGGGCTTGCCGCCAACACGCACGGCATGACGCGCGATCCGAGCGGCATCATCTGGTTCAATTGCAACGTCGGGCGCGGCGCGCTGTGCCGGCTCGACCCGAAGACCGAGAAGATCGAAACCTTCCTGCCGCCGGAGGGCATGTCGCCGACTGGCGGCGCCACCACCGTCGATTGGGACGGCAAGGGCAAGATCTGGGTGTCGGCGCCGGACGGCGCGTTGCGCTTCGATCCGGTGACGGAAAAGTTCACCGCGTTCAAATCGCCGACCTTCGACACGCCGAACGGCAAAGGCATCACCTACGGCGCCGCCGGCGACCGTGACGGCAACGGCTGGTGGGCCGAGATGATCATCGACACCGTCAACCAGGGCGTCAGCGCAACGGGCCAATCCGTTGCGCTCAAGCTGCCGCCGGTGGCGTTGGCCGAGCACGCGATGTCCGACGCCGACCGCAAGTTCTATGCGTCGTTCTTCGAGCCGGACTTCAATGCGCCGGTGCCGTGGAACGAGGGGCCGCGCCGCATGGGCAGCGACAAGAACGGCGATGTGCTCTGGGTGGGCGATTCGTGGGGCCGCAATCTCGCGAAGATCGACATCCACACGCGCGAGACCAGCTTCGTCCAACTGCCCGGTCCGGGCGTGCTGCAGCCGTATCACATCGCGGTCGACAGCCATCACGACGCCTGGCTGAATATTTGGACTTCGGACGTGATCATGCGCTACGACCCGGCGGCGAACAAATGGACCACGTTCGACCTGCCGACCCGCGGCACAGAAGCGCGCTACATCTCGCTCCTCGAGAAAGACGGCAAGATGGAAGTGGTGGTACCCTATTCCCGCACCAGCAAGGTCGCGGTGATGACGTTCCGCAGCGAGGCCGACATGGCGGCGCTCAAGCAGCATGCGGGGCAGTAGGCGGACGCGCGCAGACTAAAACCCGATCATGTCGAGCTTGGTCAGCGTCACCTGATTGCTGATCCGCGCGGCCGTCGACAGGTGCCAGGCGGTGTAAAGCTCGGGAAACAGATCGTCTGCCGACATGGCGTCGACTGGCACGATCACCTTGAAGCCGCGCAGCGCCGCCTCGCCGCCGGTGTGCAGCACCGAGGTCTGCGCCTGCGTGCCCATGGCGACGACGGTGGTGATGCCCTTGTCGTGCAGCGTCTTTTCCAAATCGCTGTTGATGAACTTGTCCGGACCGAGCGGCGGCAGCACCTCTTCGCCGGCGGCGGGCGTTAGCTCCTTCAAAATATCGCCGGGGACCGATTTCGGCACCGCAACGCTGTAGATGATCAGCGCGCCCTTCCCTCGCGCTTCTTCGACGAACTTCTTCACCTTCGGCACTGAATCGGCGCAGCGCGGCCGGCGCGCCGGCGTGCAGGTTTGCACGGTGAAGTCCATGACGAGCAGGGCCGTCGTCTTGGCATCGAGCATGACCGGTTTGAGCTGCGGCGGCGCTGGAAGCTTCGCCTTGTACCAGTCGTCGATGATGGTCGAGTCGGCACGCGCCGGGATCGGCGCGGCGCCGGCGACGAGCGCGGCTGCGGTCACGATGAAAGCGAGCCAAGTTCTTGATTTGCGATGCAACTGTCCCTCCCGCTGATTTTGCAGCAAGCTTACGTCGCCGCCGCGCGCCGACAAAGTGCCGCCGTCAGGCCTTTCGTCGCAGCACGCGAGCCGTTACGCTTTCAGGCAAATTCAACCATACCGGCCGAGGGAGGATCTATGCGGACCGTTCCGATACTTGCGGCGTTCTGCATCATGGCGTTTTCGGGGCTCGCGCACGCTCAAGAGCAGTCCGCCATGCCGGTCCGGCGCCTCGATCCGGCCCTGGATGCGCTGATCGCACCCGACGCCAAGCTTGAACTGGTGAAAACGGGCTTCGGCTTCACCGAAGGCGCGCTTTGGGTGCCGCGCGGCGAGGCCGGCTACCTGTTGTTCAGCGATATCCCCGCCAATGTCATCTACATGTGGAATCCGCTCGACCACAAAGTGTCGGTTTATCTGGACCACAGCGGCTATACTGGCCAGGACATCTGGCGCGTCGGCTTCATGCAGACCAACGGCAAGGACAAGAGCGACCCGAAGTTCGAGGAATTTCCCATGATCGGCTCGAACGGGCTCACGCTCGACCGCGAGGGCCGGCTGATCATCGCCACCTGGGCCGGGCGCTCGATCGACCGCATCGAATGGGACGGCAAGCGCACCGTGCTCGCCGACCGCTACGACGGCAAGCGCTTCGGCGGCACCAATGACGTCGTGGTGAAGGACGACGACGCGATCTATTTCACCGACGGCTTCGGCGGCCTGCGCCACACCACAAGCGATCCCCGCAAGGAGCTCGACTTCAACGGCGTGTACATGCTCAAGGACGGCAAGGTCTCCCTCGTCATCAAGGACATCTCGAACACCAACGGGCTCGCGTTCTCGCCGGATCAGAAAGCCCTTTACGCCAACGGCAGCCGCGACCGTTACGTCAAGCGCTATGACGTTCTGCCCGACGACACGCTGCGCAACGGCCGGATGCTGATCGACATGAACAGCGATCCGGAACGCGGCATCACCGACGGCCTGCGCGTCGACATCGACGGCAATCTCTGGGAAACGGGCCCCGGTGGGGTGTGGATCATCACGCCCGACGGCAAGCACATCGGCACCATCCCGACGCCCGAATTGGCCGCCAATGTCGAGTTCGGCGATGCCGACCGCAAGACGCTCTACATCGCGGCCCGCACCAGCATCTACAGAATCCGCGTCAAGGTGCCGGGACTTCCATAGTATGATTTGATTATAGCTCGGAATCGCGCGATGCCGGCACGGCTCGGATCGTCGTGCGCAGCGGCCGCTCCTCCATAAGGACGAGCGCCGCGATGCCGAGGAGCAGAAAGGCGGCCGCCAGCGCAAAAATAAAGCTGAACATATGCGCGAGCACCTCGATGGTCGCGTTCTGCGCCACCGCCACGACCGCGGGTGCGGCACCGCGCTCCGGAGCGGCGCCGAGATGGGCCAGCATGATCGCGCTCATCAGCGCGACGACGAAGGCGCTGGCGAGTGCACGGAAAAAATTCATCGCGCCCATGGCGACGCCGATCTGATGATGCGACACCGCGTTCTGGATCGAGACGGTGACGACCGGATAGGAGCTTCCGGTCCCCATGCCGACCAGGCACATCACGACCGCGACCGCCCACACCGGCATCAGCGGGTGGACGACGAGCAACAGTACCGCGACCGTCGCCGCGCTGAGCAAAAGGATCGGCACCCATTTGTAGCGGTTGAGATAAAGCATAGCGCGACCGGAGAGGAAGGAGCCGGGCGTCGTCATCATCACGATCGGGATCAGCGCCAGTCCGGAATCGCTGGCGGACAGACCGTGCACCAGCTCGTAATAGAGCGGCACGAAGATCGTGAGCCCGATATTGACGCCCTGCGTGCACGCCGTGGCGACGGTGCCGACGCGCATCACCGGATTGTTGAGAACCGCGACCGGCAAAAACGGCTCGGCGACGTGCAGCACCCACCAGATAAAAGCCGCGCTGAGCAGCGCCGCGGCAACGACAAGCGTGATGATCGGCTGCGACAGCCAGGGAAAGCGCGTGCCGCCCCAGGTCAGCGCCAAGAGCAGCGTCAACGCCGACAGCATCATCAATCCAGCCCCGATGAGATCGATCTTATGCGCGCGCTCGTGCTGTGGCAGGCGCTTGAGCTGGCGCTGCGACAGCAGCGCGGCGACGATGCCGAGCGGCACGTTGAGCCAGAAGATCAACGACCAGTGCAGATGATCGGCGATGACGCCGCCGAGTATCGGACCGCCGGCGCCGGCGATCACCCAGACCGAGCCGGTATAGGCCTGATAATAGCCGCGCTCGCGCGGCGGCACCGCGTCGGCGATGATCGACTGCGTCAGCGGCACAATGCCGCCGCCGCCGAGCCCCTGCAGGCCGCGGGCCACGATCAGCATCAGCATATTGGGCGCGACGGCGCTCGCCGCCGAGCCCGCCACGAACACACCGAGCGCCACCAGCATCATGCCGCGACGACCGTAAATGTCGCTGAGCTTGCCGTAGAGCGGCGCCACCAAGGTCGACGTCAGCAAGTAGGCGATGACGACCCAGGATAGATTTTCGAAGTCGTCGAAAGCGCGGCCGATGGTCGGCAGCGCGGTTGCCACTACGGTTTGATTAAGGGCGCCCAGAAACATTGCCAGCGCCAGGCCGCCGATGATGCCGACCACTTCGCGCCGGCCGAGCTTGGCCTCAGTCGCTGGGGGCGTGGCGTCCCGCACGGGCCGCGCGTCCGCGGCTTGCGTTTGCGCTCGCGGTCCGACGCCGCGTCCTGACGATGCTGTGGCCGACACTCCCGCGCCCCTTGCGGTATTGGCTTAAGCTTTGCGCCGGGGGTTGCGCCGACGCAAGCCACCGGGCGCGGGGCAGACATGCTAGTCCGCGGCAGTTTCAGCCGCTCGCATCGGGCCATGCAGCGGCCGTTCTTCGACCGCCAGCAAGCAGAAAAACGAAATGCCGAGGCAGATCGCAGCGGCGATAAACACCCAGTGAAACGCCGGGCCCAGATCGCTGTGCCCGGAGGCGAGCTTGTCGAGCGTCATCACCGAACCTTCGGCCGCGCCGCCCAGCACAATAGCGCCGAACACGGCAACGACGATGGCGCCGCCCAGGGTACGGAAGAAATTCAGCGTGCCGGTCGCGGTGCCGAGCTGATGCGGCTTCACCACGTTCTGCATCACGATGGTGCTGACGGGATACATCGGCCCAAGCCCGCAGCCGAGCACGAACAGAAGGCCGACCACTTCGGCAAAGGTATGGGTAGCCGGATCGACGGCCAGCACGCCGAGCATCGCGACCGCGACCACCAGCCCACCGAGCGGCACGCGCATATAGTGCCTGACGCGCACGATGAACCTGGTCGAGACCAAGGAGCCGAGGGTGGCGCCGCCCATATAGGCGATCAGCGCCAGGCCGGAGAGGCTCGCCGAGACGCCGAGCACCGTTTGGCAATACAGCGGCATGTAGATCGTGACGCCGATCACGGTGCCGATCGAGAAGAACGCCGCGACGGTCATGGCGCTGGTAACGCGGCCGTGCAGGATCGCCAGCGGTATGAAGGGCTCGCGCGCGGTGAGGAGCCGTAGCGCGAACAAGCCCCACAGCGCGGCGGAACAAGCAAGCAGCCCAATCATGCGCCCTGACATCCAGGAATAATGCGTGCCGCCGAGACTGAGCGCCAGCATCAGCGCCAGCGCCGCTCCGACCATGAGCACTGCGCCGATCACATCGAGCCGGTGCGGCCGGTCGTTGCGCGGCAGGCGGCGCAGCGCGCGCTCGGTCATGACCAGCGCGACGCCGCCGAGCGGCACGTTGATCCAGAAAATGAACGACCAGTGCAGATGGTCAGTCATCAGGCCGCCGAGCACCGGGCCCAAAATGCTGGCGCTCATGAACATGATCGAGGTGCGGCCCTGCACCACCGGCCGTTCGCGCGGCGACAACATATCGGCGATGATGGTTTGCGCAATTGGCAACAGGCCGCCGCCGCCGATGCCTTGCAGCCCGCGAGCGAGGACCAGCGCCCAGAGGCTCGGCGCCAGCGCACAGGCGATCGATCCGAGAATGAAAATGCCGATGGCGAGCAGAAGAACGGTGCGCCTGCCATAGATGTCCGACAGCTTGCCGAATAGTGGCGTGGTCGCTGTCAACGCCAGCAGGTACGCGGTGATGATCCAGGACAGATCATCGACATCGCCCAAGCTCTTGCCGATGGCCGGCAGCGCCGGCGCGACGATGGTCTGCTCCAGCGCCGACAGGAACATGGCGAGCATGATGCCGGCGACGATGGTGCGGATGGTGGCGTGATCGAGCGGCGCGGCAGGCGCGGTGTGCGCCAACTCAGCCGTTTCGGCCGGTTCCACCCGGCCAAGCTGTGCGCGCGCAGGGCGCGCCGGTCCACCAAGCGAATCGGCGGCGATGCTGGCAGCGTGCCTGAAGGGCGCGTCGTTGGTCATTTTCGGCTGACAACATCCACAGAGCTTAAGGGGCGGGCAATTGCTTTTGCGCGCAATTGCCTTCACTTGGCCGGCCCGGGGCGGCAATGCAACCACCTGACGTGCAAAGCTGGCCGCCATTTGTGAGGGGGCACGCAAGGCGCCGACCGGTGAGTGCCGGTGCTATGCGGCGGAGGCGCCGCACGATACGGCTCCTTAAACATACCGACGCGAAATCCACCTGCTGAGGAAACCGCGCATTCGGCCGGGACATTGTTGCGTTGAAGTCTGGGGCCAGCGGCGCAATGCACGAAATCGCCGGTTTGTTGGCAAAACTGAAGCAGATTGCGGGCCAGCGTTGCTCGTGCGATGAGCGTACCGCACGCGCAGTGGCGCTGGTGAGCGCTTTCAGCGCGGCGCTTTATGCGCGGCTTGGCATCGAATCATCGATTCGACCGACGAGCAGTGCCAAGTCGATCGCGGACCAAGCCCTCGTCGGACTCCGTCAGCAGATTCTCGCGGCGGAGATGCGCCGCCGCGAACCGCTACGAACCACATTCACGACGGCTCGTCATCGAGTCGAGATGGAGCGACGCGTGCTTGCCGCCCGGATTGTCGCGGAGAGCGATTCCCCTTCCCTGTCTGCGGGCGACATTGTTGCGCAGCCGCAGGCCGGAAGTCGCCTGAATCCGCGGCTGGCAGGTCAGCGCGGTGCCGCCCGCGCCCGCTTGGGCAGCCGCAGCGGCCAACTCACGATGTGATCTTCGAGCATGTCGTCAGGCACCTGCGTTTCGCTGGCGCCAACGCGGCCGCGCACCGACACCCCGGCCGTGTGGACGGTCTCCGGATCGCCGGATACCAAGGGATGCCACCAATAGAGATCCTTGCCCTGCGCGAGCAGCACATAGGCGCAGGAGGGCGGCAGCCAGGTGATGGTCTTGAGGCTCTCGGGCGTCAGCCGCACGCAGTCGTCGACCTTGTCCAGGCGGTTGGCATAATCGTGGCACCGGCAGGTTTGCCCATCCAACAGCCGGCAGCCGACGTCGGTATAGAAGGTACGGTCGGTGCCCTGCTCCTCGAGCTTGTTCAGGCAGCACTTGCCGCAGCCGTCGCACAGGCTTTCCCACTCGGAATCCGTCATCTGCTCCAACGACTTGCGCCGCCAGAACGGAACGTCTTCGGCGCCATCGCGTTGATCGTCGTCGGTTCCCATCTTGTTCCAGCCTGAGCGTGAATCTACGTGCGGGTGAGGTGCGGCGGAATAGCCGTGATACTAACGAGTCTTAAGCCCAATTTGCCCCCAATTTCCATTCACCATATTGCGCTCAGATATTGGCCGGCCGCGCGCGCGGGCGTAAATCCTGGTCGCAGCAGCCATTGTCGGCTAAAAGGCGGACCAGAGAGCGGAGCCCGTAGCCGGAGCGTGCAATCGTGAGCGACATGTTTCCCGATCCGGGCGACAACTGGCGGCCCAAACTCAAGCGGCTGCTGCTCGATATCGATTCCCGCATCGATTTCGCGGTGTTCCAGGGCGGCAAATGGGCGCGCGAAAGCTACGAACGCTTCACTGCGACGATGGACCGTTTCCATGTCGCCGGTTGGCGCCGCTGGATTCTGGTCGAACCGCTGTCGGAGGCCGCGACGCTCGGCATGGGCGGGCTTTTGCTCCTGCTGTCGCTCTCGCTGCCCGCTTACCGCCAGACCGCCGAGGGCGACTGGCTGAAGAAATCCGACCTCGCCGTCAGCTTCCTTGATCGTTACGGCAACAAGATCGGCACCCGCGGCATCAAGCACAATGATTCGGTGCCGCTCGATGAAATGCCCGACCATTTGATCAAGGCGGTGCTGGCGACCGAGGACCGCCGGTTCTACGAGCATTTCGGCATCGATTTTCTCGGCACCTTCCGGGCGCTGATCACCAACGCGGAGGCCGGCGGCGTCGTGCAGGGCGGCTCTACGCTGACCCAGCAGCTCGCCAAGAACCTGTTCCTCTCCAACGAACGCACCTACACGCGCAAGATCAACGAGGCGTTCCTCGCCAGCTGGCTCGAGGCGCACCTGACCAAGAACGAGATTCTCAAGCTCTATCTCGACCGCGCCTATCTCGGCGGCGGCGCCTTCGGCGTCGACGCGGCCGCCGAATATTATTTCGGCAAATCGGTGCGCGACGTGACGCTGCCCGAAGCGGCCATGCTCGCCGGCATGTTCAAGGCCCCGGTCAAATTCTCGCCGCTGGTCAATCTGCCGGCAGCGCGCGCCCGCGCCAATGTCGTGCTCGACAATCTGGTCGACGCCGGCTTCATGACGGAAGGCCAAGTCTATGGCGCGCGCCGGCATCCGGCGACCCCGATCGCTCGCGGCGAGGACGACGCGCCGAACTATTATCTGGACTGGGCCTTCGACGAGATGCGCCGCCTCGTCGACACCTTTCCGAGATCCGTCACCGACCGCTATTTCGTGGTGCGCACCGCCCTCGACATGGATCTGCAACGCTATGCCGACCAGGTCCTCGAGACCAATTTGCGCGAGCACGGTCGCGAGTGGGGCGCAAGCCAGGGCGCGGTCGTGATCGCCGATCTCGACGGCGCGGTCCACGCCATGGTCGGCGGCCGCGACTACGACGAGAGCCAGTTCAACCGCGCCGCTGACGCGATGCGCCAGCCCGGTTCCTCGTTCAAGCCGTACGTCTACGCCACCGCGCTCGCTAACGGTTTCAAGCCGACCTCAGTGGTCGTCGACTCACCGGTCTGCATCGGCAATTGGTGCCCGCACAATTATTCCGGCGGCTTCACCGGCGCGGTGACGCTGACCGAAGCCATTACCCGCTCGATCAACGTCATTCCGGTCAAGCTCTCGATCGCGCTCGGCGACGGCAACGCCAAGCTCGGCCGCGCCAAGATCGTGCAGACCGCGCGCAATTTCGGCATCGTCACGCCGCTGCCCGACACCCCGTCGCTGCCGATCGGCGCCGACGCGGTGACCCCGCTCGAGCATGCGGTGGCATTCGCGACCTTCCCCAACCTGGGCAAAGCGGTGGCTCCGCATGCCGCGCTTGAAGTCCGCACCGGCACCGGACAATTGGTGTGGCGGTTCGACCGCGACGGCAAAAAGCCGCAACAGGTGATCAGCCCGGAAGTCGCCGTCGAGATGATCAAGATGATGAACTCGGTGGTCGAGAACGGCACCGGCAAACGCGCGCAGCTCGACGGCATTCCGACCTGCGGCAAGACCGGCACCACCAACGATTGGCGCGACGGCTGGTTCGTCGGTTACACCGGCAATTTCGTCGGCGCGGTGTGGATGGGCAACGACGACTTCACGTCGACCAAACACATGACCGGAGGCACGCTGCCGGCAATGACTTGGCACGATATTATGACTTACGCGCATCAGGGCGTCGAATTGCGGCAGCTGCCTGGATTACCCGTTCCGCAACACCTGACGCCAGTTGCCGAGGGTTCGTCTCAAGGCGGCGAGGAGACGCATCCGGCGCTGCTGACGCGCAAGGCGACGCAAGCTCTGACGCGTATCGAGCGTCTGCTCGACGAGGCCGACCATGCGCTCACGGCGCAGCCGGCGCACGCGACTCTCGGCAGCATCGAGGGCAAGCCCGGCGCGCCGCACGCCGACACGCTCGCCGCTGCGGCCGATCAGAAAGCAGCGCCGGCCTCGCGCGGCGACTGAGCGCGTCGCGCCATGCGGCTTCTGCTCGGCACGCTATTCACTTTCGCCCTCGCCGCGATCGTCGGGCTCGGCACCACATGGCTGACGCTGACCCGCGGCGTCGCCTTCGGTTCGTTGACGATAGGCGCCTGGACGGCCTGGCCGAAGAGCGGATCGCAGGATATCGATCCCTATGCCCATGCCGGCATTGCCCGCGACGGCGAATTGCCGATCGGCATCGGCGACGGCGTCGCGTTTTATGCGCGCGGCGACGATACCGGTCAGGTTTTCGATGGCCGCTGCAGCTTTAGCGTAAGCGGCATGACGCCGCCGGCGCGTTTTTGGACGGTGGCGCTGTATGACATCCAGGGCCACCTCGTCGCCAACGCGATCGATCGTCACGGCTTTACCAGCGAGGAAATCGTCCGCAATGCCGATGGCAGCTTCACCATCGCGGTCGCGCCGCAGGCGCGGCCCGGCAATTGGCTGCCGACCGGCGGCATCGAACGCTTCGTTCTGGTTTGGCGGCTCTACGACTCGCCAATCGGCGTCGCCGCCACAACGCTAAAAGAGGGCCCGATGCCGGCGGTCACACGAAAGAGCTGCTCATGACCCGCTGGCTGTTGTGGATCCTCGGCGGAATCTTGCTGGGCGGCATCGTCCACCTTGCCACGGTATTGGCGATGCCGCGCGCGGCAAGCCAGGATGCGTATTCGCGGTTGGCGGCCTTGACCCCGGTCAATCGTATCGTGCCGCTGCCGGCGTCTACCGCCCAGCATTCCGTGCTGCCATTCATGGATCCGGCTTTTGCCGTAGCGGTGTGCCGCTACGATCTGTCCGCCGGCTCGATCAAGCTCAATGCCCCGGTCAGCCAAGCCTACACGTCGGTCACGTTCTACACGCGCGACAGCGTCGCCTATTATGCGATCAACGATCGCGCCGCCGGACGGCGCGCCATCGAGCTCGATCTGATGACGCCCGCGCAGCACGCCCAGGTGCCTGAAGAAGAGGACGTCACCGCAGCGGACCGCTTGATCATCGATTCGCCGTCGACGACCGGGCTCATCGTGCTGCGCGCACTGGCGCCGGAGCCGAGCCTGATGGCCATGGCGCAGCGCGCGTTGGCCTCCGCGCAGTGCCGCAGCCAGCCGGTCGAGTGATTATTTGCCGCCGTCTACCGCCAGCGCAACGGCTGGCCTGGGTCCAGCGGCAAAATTCGGCGCCACCACCAAATTGTTTGCCGCGGCTTTCTGCTGCAGTTGCGTGAGCGTCCGATCCACGTCGGCAGCCATGGGCGCCGGTTCGACAACAGCGAGATGTTCGAGCGCGAACCGATAAGAGGCGCAGCGCTCGATCAGCGCATGCTGTACCCAGGCAATCACCAGAGCGTTTTCGCCGACGCGCGCCTGCGCGTCTAACGCTTCCGCCGGACTGAGATCGGCAACAGCGTGCATGCTCGCCTCGCGCCGCCGGTCGAGGTCGACCACGCGGCGTGCAACGGCAAAGAACGGATCGATACTCACGATGTCGTTGCGGATGTCGTCTGACAATCGGTTGTAGCGCGCCGCGCTCGAGCGGACAAAGGAGCCTTCGAGATGCGCGTAATAGACGGTGGGATCGTCGATCCACAATTCGCGTCGGAACTTGCGGTCGAGGCCATATTCGTACACCACGGCGTTCCAGCGCTGCCGATCGAACGGCGGCTCGATCAGCGGAAATGCCAGGTCGCGCAGCAGTCGCTCGTCCTCGGTCAAATTCGCAAGCGAGATCGGCGCGCCGGCCCGTACCGCGGCCTCCTGCCCGACCCAGTCATGGATGTCATCGGTGACGAGTGACGGCTTCAGCCTGCCGAAATCGCCGATGCTGGAACAGCCGGCAAGCGCGGCGCCGAGCAACGCCGCGATCGGCATTACGGATGCGCGACGACGGGAGTTCGGCGCCATGCGATGAAGCCGCCGTCTAGCGGCGTCTCATGCGTCGGCGCCCGCCGCTGTCAGCAGGCGGATTCGTACGCGGCTCCTCAGCCGAAGAATCCGCATAACGCTCGATGCGCACGACCGGCAGAATGATGATCGTCGCGGATTCGTCCGTGCCGCTGCGGCCAAAGCGCACGATGCGCCCGTCGTCGGGAAACTTGATGACGTTGCCCACCAGCTACTGCCCTCTGACGACCGTTACTGCGGATCCCCCGATCCGGCGTTTGGCGGCGTCCGGCCAATTAAGTGGCATGCAAGGTTAACGCTCCGCTAACGCGAAACGCCTAGGCTGAAGGGCAAGTGAACTCTCGTATCCCGTTGCAGTTGAGTCCCGTAAGATGGAAATGCCCAGTCTCAGGAGTTTGGAAGGCTTCACGGATATCGGGCTGCGCGGCGGTGTCGACATGCGCCCAACGCTGCTGCGGGTGCTGACCGATCTCTATGTGCAGAAGCTGACGCACACCCCCGAAGAAGACCGGCATTACACCGAGCTCGCGCTTCGCCTATTGGATTCCGTCGACGTGGCGACGCGTGTCGCCGTTGCGACGCGGCTTGGGCCGCATCTTGCACCGCCTCGCCGCGTCATCGAACGGCTCGCCGTCGATTTGCCTGAAGTAACGGCCGCGTTGCGCCAGCACGGATCAACGCAAAGCATCACGCGCCCCGCCGAGCCCAAGCAGGCTGCTGCTTTGCCTGTTCCGAAGCCCGGAGCGGCGGCCGCACAACGAAATTTGGACGCCGCTGCAAGGATCAACGCCGACATCGCCGGCGAACTCAACGAACTGTTCTTCGCCGCCAAGGCTGATGAGCGGCGCCTCATCCTGCTCAATCTCCACATTGCCGCCGCGTTGCCGCCCGTACCAAGCGATGTCATACGCGATCCCACCACGGGGCGGCGGCTGGAAGCGGCGGCGCTCGCGCGCAAGCGCGAAGAGTTCGCGCTCCTGCTTGCGCAGTCGCTGCGTATTTCGCGGCAACAGGCGCGGCGTATTGCCGGTGACGAACTCGGCGAGCCTATCGTGGTGGCTGCCAAGGCCTTGGCTGTTCCCCGCAATCTGCTCTATCGCATCTTGCTGTTCGTCAACACCGCGGTCGGCCACTCGGTCGAGCGTGTCCACGCGCTCGCGGCGCTTTACGACGAGATCAGCACGGAGGTCGCGCAAGATTTTGTCGCGACTTGGCAAGCGCTCAACGTTGAGAGTGGCGCCGCTCGAGCGCAGAGAACATTGTCGGCAAGCGCCGCGCTTGGCGCGCGCGGGCTTGCGCCGGCGCGGCGCATTTCGGCGCCTCCGTTACGCAACGTCCGACGCCAGGCTTCGTAGCCGCGCGCAAACGCCAATCAAACGCCGGCAATGTCGAGAAAATGCCGTCCGCCGCGATCCTCGACCTCGACGATCCAGATATCGGGATCGAATTTGACCTCGCGGACCAAATAAGCTTCCACCGCCGCATCGGGCGCGGGCTGCTCGGCCAAACTGGCGCTGAACAGACGTTCGACGCCCGGCGGCACCTCGAACGCACTTTGCGGCGCGGGTCCGAACAGGTCCGAGGTCCCGTCGAGCCTGTTGATGCGGACGAAGATGGCGCCGGCCTCCTCGGCGCCGCGCCGGCGCACCACCGCGAAGGCGCCTTCGACACTGCACCGGCGCAGATAAGCTGCCACCCAGAGCGCGGATTTGAGCCGCATGTCCGCCTCGCATCGGCCGATTGACGCAGATATGGCCCAGCTCGGCTGAAGCGGCAAATCGGCGCGCTCAATCGAGCGGATGCCCGATCATGGCCGAAAGCTCGCTCACCAGCCGGTCGGAAATCTTGCCTGTGACGGGCAGGCCGCGCGCACGCTCAAACCGCTCGATCGCCGCACCAGTGGGCTCGTCGAGAATGCCGGAAGGCCTGATTTGGCCATAGCCGTAATCCGATAGCGCCTGCTGCACTGCCATGGTGCGCGACGACATGCCGATGAACTGCGCAATCGGATCGTTGGGCCGCGCCGCAACCTCGCTGCTCAGCGGATGCGCCATGATCGGCCCGTGCGCGGGCGATAAACCGGTCGCCCCTCTCTGTACAGCTGCGGCAGGGGCCGGCAGCGCCGGAGCGGCGAAGAACGGTGCCGGATGCGCGCCCGACTGCAGCACGAGCGCATTGACAATGATGATCAGGCTCGTCGCCACCGCGAGCAGCAGCGCGACAGAATCGACCGGCCGCCGCGCGAGCCGCGTCCACAACGCCGCACCGAGCGCGCCAGCCATTGCGGCGGCGCGCGCGACGAAACCTCGATGCTCGTTGCGGCGCTTACGCACTTTTCCTCAATGACTTTCTGGGGGGATCGAACTCGGCCCGGGCTTGTTCAAACGACGGCCCCTTTTGCTCCTCGGTCGTCACTTGGCGCAGCACGGCGACTACTTGACGGCCGCCGTTCCCGCTTGACGAGCCAGTCGTTTGGTCGAGCGGCCGGCATTGCATTTCAATCCGGACGAACGGCGCCGCGTTGCTGCGCTCACTGCCGCCGTCCCGGCAGACCCGAAACTCCGCCGAGCGGCTTTCCGAGAGCGCTGCCGCGTCGCCGAGCGCCATCAGATAAGCCGGACGGTCAGCGACATGGACGCGCTGCAAAAGACCGCGGCCGTGGAGTGCGGGAATCGGCATGCCGAACAGGGCTTCGGCGCCAGGCGAAGCGAACAGCACGTCGCCGTCCGGCCCATGGCGCGTGATCACATCCGTCATCGAGTGCGCCAGCAACCGATAACGGTCTTCCTGCGCCTGGAGCAGCGAGGAGCCAGAGCGGGCCAAATTCTCGGCGGCAAGCGCGAGCGCGGCGGCATAAAGCACGGCGGATGCGATGCCGAGCGCGGCGAGCGCGCTACCTCCTGCGCCGCCGCGTGCCGGCAACAGATGCAGCGCGCCGAGCAGAACCAGGATGGCGACCGCGCAAAGCGCCGCGGTCGATGCGATCGCGGTGACGAGGCGCGAAGCCGACAGCACCGCCTCGAGCGGCGCAACGACCAGCCAAACGGCCGCCCATGAGCCGGTACCGCCTATCGAAGCCGCAGCAATCAACGCAAAGCCCGTGAGCGCCAACGCCGAGATCAAATGCGCGCTTTCGCAGTCGCCGGTGCGTGACAAAAAGCATGCCGAGAAGATCGGTACCGCCGGCCAGCCGAAAACGACAAATTCCGCACTGCTCGGTGTCCCGCGCACGATCAGATAGAACGGTAAGGCTGCGAGCGCGACGACACCGCCGATCAGCCGCGGCGCAATGAAGGCGCGCTGGCGCGCCGCGATCAGCGTATCCTGCTGCGCCGACGGATGAACGAGGCTCTCGACGTAATCCCGGATTGGCGCGAAGGCACCCACGTTCCCCACGCACGTCCGTGGTGCAGACGCGCTCCCCTTGTTGTGCGCGGGATCGTGTCAGACGCCGCTTAAACGAACCCTAAAGGAAGCGCGCGCCCGCCAGGCGCGGCGTTGCTCAAAGCGTTCGCAGCCCGATTTGGCATCATGGAATCATGCGACATGGTGAACGGGCTGTTGCCGGCCCGGAAGAAGCGTCATTGCGGCGCATATTGTACTCAACTGATGCAGCGATCAAACTGCCGCCGAGCGGCGGCGGAAGTCGATGTCGACGGCCCGGCATTCGCCAAAATTTTAGGTAAACAATTTTTTTCGCACGCCGTTCGGATTGTGCGAAAATTTGCAGCGTATTCTGTTCGATTATGGACAAAAACGATCCGACCCTGCGAACGCGGCTTTCAGCGCCGGCTGTTATCGTGCGAACTGCTGCGGCAATGCGGGCCGCCGGGGATTTGGGACTGATGTTCTTCCTGCTGCGATTGGCGTTCTGGCTCGGACTCGTGCTGGTGCTGCTGCCGACTGGCAGCGCACAGCACGGCGCAGCCAATGGCGAGGTCCACGCGGCCGATGCACTCTCGGCCGCTTCGGCGACGGTGCACGACCTGCGCGGTTTCTGCGCGCGCGAGCCGAATGCGTGCTCGGTCGGCTCGGAGTTCGCCACCAGCATGGGTTACCGGGCCCAAGCCGGCGCCAAGATGCTTTACGAATTCTTGAGCGAGGTTTTGGCGCCGCACGAGACCGGCTCGCTGGGCCGTGACGTCGGAGCGGCACCATCCGGCAAAGCCGCACCGTTGCGGGATTCGCAAAATACCCTCAGCCCCGCGGATTTGGCGCCGGCATGGCACGGCCCCCCGGCTCGCAAGGACCGTCGACCGCCGGTCTAATCGGCGCGGTTCGGTCGCCGGAACATCGACCTGCGTGATACGAAGCTCTATATAAAGGGCGGACGTGGGACGCCCGGAAAATGGCAGACATTGCAGAAATCATCGACAATTTCTCGCTCCTAGACGACTGGGATGACCGCTATCGCTACCTGATCGAGCTCGGCAGGCAGCTGCCGCCGCTCGCGTCGACGGCTTATAACGACGCCAACAAGGTGCAGGGTTGCGCCAGCCAGGTTTGGCTCGACACGCGTGTACGGCCGAACGGTGCCGGCGGCCCGATCCTGACGTTTGCGGGCGACAGCGACGCGCACATCGTGCGCGGCTTGATCGCCGTTTTGTTCGCGGTGTTTTCCGGCAAGCATGCCAAGGACATTCTCGCCACCGATGCGCTCGCGCTGTTCGACAGGATGGGCCTGCGTGAACACCTGACGCCGCAACGGTCGAACGGCTTCCGCTCGATGGTCGAACGCATCCGTTGCGAGGCGCAGGCCGCGCTCGCTACGGCCGTGTGAGCCCGGTCTATTTACGCCGGCGGCGCTGCTGGCCCAATCCCATCTGCTTGGCAAGCTGCGAACGGGCGGCCGCGTAATTCGGCGCTACCATCGGATAGTCCGGCGGCAAACCCCATTTCTCGCGATACTGCTCCGGCGTCATGTCGTACTGGGTGCGCAGATGCCGGCGCAGCGATTTGAATTTTTTGCCGTCCTCCAGGCAGACGATGTAATCGGAAGCGATCGAACGCCTGACCGGAACTGCGGGCTTTGGCACCTCGGCGGGCGTTGCCGTTGATGCACCGACGACGCGCTTGAGCGCGGTGTGCACTTGGGCGATCAGATTGGCAATTTCACCGCTCGGCACTGAATTGTTGCCGATATAAGCGGCCACGATTTGCGCCGTGAGTTCCAGGAGTGAATGCTCGCTTAAATTGTCGGCCATGAGCGTGGTGTCTGCCGCTATCGCCTGCACTGCCCCGGCGCCGGATATCGTCGCAGCGGACGCGCTTTAGAAATCCGCGCTTCGTAAATCTATATTCGAGCTCACCAATAGAAGCAATAGTAGAGCGCGCGGCTCCAACCGAGAATGACAGTAAAACTCGGTGGGAATACTTGGCGGCGGCGCCGCGAGCCAAGCAACCTAGCGCGCATCTGATACAATCAATCGGCCGCACGGCCAGCTTCGCTACGCGCTCACCGCGAGGCGCCGACGCGGAAGGCGTCAGCCGTTCTGCTCGATGTGGCTGCGCAGCTCGGTGATGGAGCGAAAACGGAGTGTGCCGCCGGGCAGCTGGGCCTCGATGGAGCCGTCGGAATAAAGCGTGTAGGCCATGCCCTCGACCACGCCGGACTTGAGGATCGACACGCCCGCAGATGTTTGGGTCGGAGCGGCCGGCGGCGGCGCACTGGGCGCGGCCGCGGCGGCCTGGGCGACCGGTGCTTCCGCTACGGGAGCCGGTTGCGCCACAGCGGGCTGAGCCTCGGTCGGCGAGCGTGGCGCCTTCGGCCACAGCGTATCGAAAATCGAACTCTTCGGCTGCGGCCGCGGCGTCGGCCCGCCGGCCACGCGAGGCGCCGAGCCATTGAGCTTGGAAAGGCCGGGATCGGCAACGCCGTTCTCATCCTCGCGCCGCGCCGGCACATTGGGCAGGAGCGAGACGTCGCCCGCATCCACCACGGGTGCGCTTTCGATCCGCTCGGCGCTTGCTGCTACCGAGGGCGCGGCTCCCTCGGTTGCCGCCGCATTCGGCTGGGTCGGAAGTGGGATGCGGGGCTCGGCTGCATGCTGTGTCGAAGTGTCAGCGGGCATTTCACCCGGTCGCGCGGCGCGCGGCATCGGCTTTGCGACCAGCGCCCGTTCGACGCGCATTAACGCATGCACCACGAGGCCAAGTCCGATGAGAATGCAGCCGCCAATGATGGCGATGATGCCAGGCGTAGCGTTGCTCACGTCGAATGCGCGATCCTGTAAGGAGACGCCCGACCCAACAAGCGCTAAACCGGCCGCCGTAATCGCGACCCCCAACACCAGTAAAAACGCGTACATACGCCCGTCCCTGTACCGGCACGCGAACGCCCGGCGGATACTTTTTGTCACTATTTTGACCGCGGTCTGGGAACCGCGCAAGCTTTATATTCCTAAATAGCCATTGACGGTCGGCTTGCCGACACATTTTGTTGTCGTGCCAGCGGCATCGGGTTTTCTAGAAACGCCATAACCTATTGGATTACTTGTTATTTACGCGCTCGGCTCATCGGGAATCGCAACCGCCTCCATTCGGCAGAAATATTCGGCCTGTCCGCAAGCGCACCTGCCATCGCGGGTTGCCCCCGCCCCGGCATTAAGCCTATCTAGCTTTCGGACTTTCGGAACAATCGTCTGAGCCTGGCGGTTTACCGCCAAATCCCGCCCGTTTCGGCCTTCACATTGAGGAGAGACCAATGGCATTCACCTTGCCCGAACTGCCCTATCCGTACGATGCGTTGACCCCACACATGTCGCGGGAAACGCTCGAATTCCACCACGACAAACACCACCAAGCCTATGTGACCGCGGGCAACAATCTGGCCAAAGGGACGGAGTGGGAGAACAAGCCCGTCGAGGAGGTCCTCAAGGGCACCTATGGCAAGAACCAGGGCCTCTTCAACAACGCCGGCCAGCACTATAACCACATTCACTTCTGGAAATGGATGAAGAAGGGCGGCGGCGGCGACAAGTTGCCCGGCAAGTTGGAGAAGCAGCTGACCTCCGACATCGGGCCACTCGCCAAGGTCAAGGAAGACTTCGTCCAGGCCGGCGTCACTCAGTTCGGCTCGGGTTGGTGTTGGCTTGCGGTCAAGGACGGCAAAATCGTCGTCATGAAAACGCCGAACGGCGAGAACCCGCTCGTCCATGGCGCCCAGCCGATCCTCGGCTGCGATGTTTGGGAGCACTCCTACTACATCGATTACCGCAATCGGCGGCCCGACTATCTCAAGGCCTTCCTCGACCATTTGGTCAATTGGGACCACGTGGCTGAGATGTACGAAGCGGCGACGAAGTAGTCGCGCGCCGCAAGGTTTTGCCGGCTTGTTCTCGCCGACGCTTGAGCGCCGCCGCGCTCAAGGCATGCTGGCGTGCGCGAACGCCCAATAAAGCTCGCGCGCGCGGCGATAAAACGGCCCCGGCTGGAGCGAGCGGTCATCGATGCGGATCACCGGCGAGACCTTGGTGTAATTGCCGGTGGAAAAAATCTCGTCGGCGGCAGCGAAGTCCTCATAGCGCAACGTCGTCTCGACCACGGAGGCGCCAGATTCGCGAAGGAGCGCGATGACGCGCGCCCGCGTGATGCCGGCGAGAAACGTACCATTGGCGACAGGCGTGAATACGACGCCGTCCTTGACCATGAAGATGTTGGCGCTTGCCAGTTCGGCGATGTTGCCGAGTGCGTCGCAGGTCAGGCAGTTGTCGAAGCCGCGCGAGCGCGCCTCGATCATGGCGCGCGCATTATTCGGATAGAGGCAGCCGGCCTTGGCCTCCACCGGCGCGCTGTCGCGCGTCGGCCGGCGGTACGGCGATAGCGTAATGGCCGTGCCGGTCGGCTTCGGCAACGGGGCCACGTAGAGCGTCAGGCACCAGCGCGTGGTCTCGGGATCCGGCCGTACCGCGCCGCTCGCGGCATCCTCCGCCCAATACATCGGCCGGATGTAAAGCTCGGCGTCACGCTCGAAGCGCTTGCGGCCCTCATGGACAAGCTCGACCCAGGTCTCGACCGGAACGAAGGGCTTGAGACACACCGCCTTGGCGGATTCGTTGACGCGCGCGCAGTGCAGATCGAGGTCGGGCGTGACGCCCTCGAACGCGCGCACCCCATCGAACACCGAGGTACACAGCCACGCCGCGTGGGTGCGTACGCCCATGATCGGCACGTTGCCGTCATGCCACTCGTCTTCGAAGAATGTTACGGTCTTCGACCAGGTGACGGCCTTGGTCATGGTCTTGTCCTTCCGTGCTTCGCTTCTGTGTTGCACATCCTCCGTCACCAAACCTAGCGCACGGAGAGTCGCAAATGATTAACGTTAAGGTTCAAGCCTACGTGTTCGATGCTTACGGCACGCTGTTCGACGTCCACGCCGCGATTGCGCGGCACCGCGCCGAAGCCGGCCCCGATGCCGAGCGGTTTTCCGAAATCTGGAGGACGAAGCAGCTCGAATATTCCTGGACGCTCACCCTTGCCGGTGCCTATCTGGATTTCTGGACCCTCACCGAGCGCGCCCTCGATTACGCGTTCGCCCGCGTTCCGTCGGTCGACCGCGCGCTGCGGCCGAAACTGCTCGACGCCTATTTCAAGCTCGATGCATTCCCCGACGCGTCCGAGACCCTCACTGCGCTCAAATCTCGCGGGCTGCAACTCGCCATCCTGTCCAACGGGTCGCCCCGGATGCTGGCCGCCGCGGTGCAGGCGTCCGGACTCGCGGCCGCGCTTGATGCGGTGCTCTCGGTCGATGCGGTGCGCGTCTACAAGCCCCGGCCGGAGGTCTATGCCTTGGTCACCGACCGGTTCGGCATCCCCGCGCAGCAGGTCGTTTTCGTCTCGTCCAATCGCTGGGACGTAATGGGCGCGGGGTCATTCGGCTTCAACGCTGTGTGGGTCAACCGCGGCCGGATGCCTGACGAATACTCCGATGCACAGCCAACACGGGTGATCGCCACACTCGCGGAACTCCCGGCGCTCGGCCTCTAAACGGAAAGCGCAGCGCCCGAACTGCTGTCCATCGATCAGGCGGCGCTGTCCTGCCCTTCCGCGGCCTCGCCGGTTTTCAGGGCAGTCACGATCTGCTGCTTGGTCAGCCGCGTGCCGTCGTCACCCTCGATCAGCAGCGTTACCCGGCCGCTGTTGTTGACATGGCGCGCCCAATTCAGCGCCTCGTCGAGCAAACTGAACTCCTTGAACAGGTGCCGATCCTTCTCCAGCGGCGAGATGGCTTCCGAGCCGCGCGGCCCCGAATAAACGCGATAGCTCATGAACGGACCTCCTGGTGCGATGCAGAGCAGGTCCTGGGCAACGCGCAATCCGGCGCCCGCGTTCCCGTTGCACGCAGGCGCTTGCCCGCCGAAATAGCCGCGACTCCGATATTCCGGTTATTGCTTCTGCGGCTCGAAGACCTGGTCGCTGTATGGCAGCAGCGACGGTCGCTGGATCACGATGAAGCCGTGGTCGAGCGTATGGTGGCAATTGTTGCAGCCGGCGCTCAGGTTGTCGAACGCGGTCATGAACGCCGCGCGGTTCTTGTCGTCGATCGCTTTCTGCAAGGCCTTGATCGGGGCGCCGACCATCTGCTCCACAGTGTCACCGCCGAGCAATTTATTGACGTCCTCGAATCCCTCGTTGAGCTCACCGACTTCGTAGTCGGCGAGCGGCCAGTTGCCGGCCCGGCCGGCGAACCACAATTTGATATGGCGCAATTGCTGCAGGGTCATGATCTCGCCCAGGCCGGGGATGTTACCACCATTGCCGGCCGGCGCCGCGGCGTTCTGCGCGCTCGCCACGACGCCGACAAGCGTCGCCGCCGCCAAGGTTCCAAAAATGGCTCCGAAAACCAGCCGTTTCATCAATTCCTCCTTGCGAACTTCAGCTCAGCGGGACGAGACTCCCGTTGCACAGCTTCGGATACGCGGACTGACAGGCTTCATACAGCGCCGGGCAGGCCTTTACCGCGGCAAGCGCCGCATCGATTGTCTTCTCGCTCTCGCCGGCCGCGCGCGCCGGGCCGTCATAGGTGAGCACGGCGTTGTCGCGGTCGAGATTGCGGTCGGTTATCAGAAAGTTCTCGGCGCCGTTGTAAAACGTGGTCGCCATGCTGATCGCTTCCTGCAGCTTCTTGGTGAAGACCGCGTTGGCGTGCGGGTCGGGATGGACCACGCGGGCGTGCACGGCGGCATCCGTATAGAGCGCGTTGAGCTTGAAATAGACGCCGCCGCATTGCGCCAGCGCCAGCCAATACGGCTTGCCGGTAAACGAGCCGGGCACGGCCACGACGACGTCGCGCCTATCGATCGGGACCGGCGGCGGCGGTCGTTCGACCTCGATGCGCGTGCGCCTGTTGTGGTGGTGGCGTTGCGCGTCGGCGCGCGTTGCCGCAAGCAGCGGTGAGCCGAGAAGGGCCAAGGCGACGAGCGCGGCTTTCCTCAAAATTCCGGGCATGGCGCGATTATATGCCGGCCGCGGCGCGGCGCTCAAAGTTCTGCGGCCGTTTAGAACTTTTCTACCCACGGCCGCAGCTCGATCTCCCAGGCCCAGGCGCTGCGGTCCTGCCGCAGCAGGTCGAGATAGGTTTGCGCGATCGCATCCGGATCGAGCGTGCTGGCCGGACGGTCCGGCGGATCGGGCCGCCGCGCGCTGCGGATGCCGCCGTCGATGACGACATGGGCGACGTGAATGCCTTGCGGCGACAATTCGCGCGCCATGCTCTGCGCTAGGCCGCGCAGCGCAAACTTGCCCATGGCGAACGGCGCCGACTGCGCGTAGCCCTTGACGCTCGCCGAAGCACCGGTGAACAGGATCGCGCCACGCCCACGCGGCACCATGCGCTTGGCCGCCTGCTGCGCCACCAGGAACCCGCCATAGGCGCTGACCGCGATCGATTTGGCTACCTCAGGCGGGTCGAGATCGACGAAAGGCCCTCTGGTTCGATAGCTCGCGTTATAGACGACGACGTCGAGCGCGCCCAATGCGCTCTCAACGTCGGCAAACAGCTTTGCCACTTGGCCCGGGTCGGTGGCATCGCAAGCGAAGGCCTTGCCGCGCACTTCGGTAGCTAGGGCATTCAACTCGCCGGCCCGGCGGGCGGCGAGCGCGATGGCCATGCCGGCCTTATTGAGAGTGCGTGCCAAGGACGCGGAGAGCCCTGCCCCCACCCCGACGATCAGCGCGGTCCGATAAAACGGTTCGATCATGGCGCCTCCGATGCCCCCTGGCGACGATGTGCCGCCGCTGGAACCGCAAATCATAGGCCGCCACGGCGGGCCCCTCGTCAAGCGCCTCCGCGCGAGCGCCAGAAACGGTAGAGCCCCCGGTTTTCAGGCCGGGGGCTCTTCCTTGCTTTGGCGGTCGATTCGATTTCTCGTCTCGATCATCCTTGGCAAAACGCCAACGTCCCGCGGCCGCGCGTCGTTCCCAGTCTATTGCGATATTTCGTGGACGCCTTGATGGCGCGCTGCGGCACGCTTACGTCCCGAGCGAGGGTCGCAATGGACATGCAACGTCTGCTCATCGGGCTCGGCGTCTTGCTCCTGGTCGTCGGCATTGCCTGGCCGCTCTTGACCCGCATCGGCATCGGCCGGCTCCCTGGCGACCTCGTGTTCCAACGAGGCGGCGCGACGTTTTATTTTCCGCTGGTCACCTGCATTATCGTCAGCGTCGTGCTCAGCGCGCTGTTTTGGCTGTTCAACCGCTGACCCCGCGCCGGCACGAGGGGTTCGCTCAATCGATCACCGCGATCGCATTGATCTCGACGAGACAGCGCGGATCGGTGGCGAGCCGCACCACCTGGACCGTCGTCGTCGCCGGCTTCGCGTCGCGAAAATATTCGGCCCAGACGCGGTTGAGCGCGTCCTGATCGGAGAGGTCGGTGACGAAGCGGTCGGCAGTGACGACGTCGGCAAACTTTGCCCCCACCGCCTCCAGCCCGCGCTTGAGGTTTTCCAAAGCCGCGCGCGCCTGCCCCGCCATGTCGCGCGGCATGGCGTCGAACTCCTCCGGCCGATGCGGATGATGATGGTACACCGGCGCCGCGGTGACACCGGCAAGATAAACGGTTGTGCCGCCGCCCTTGACCTTGATCGCGGGCGCATACGGCATCCACAAATCTGGCGCATCGGGCCAATGAACGTGTTCGATGGATTTGGGCATGACGCTCTCCGGGTTGGCCGGCTTGTAACGCATAACGTTGTGCGTTACAACAATACATGATCGTCAGCTTTCGCGACAACCAAACGGCGGCGATCTGGTCGGGTCGGCGCAGTGCGCGCCTGCCGGGGAACATTCAGGCAGCCGCCTTGCGAAAGCTTCGTCTGATCAACAACGCCAAGCGCCTGGACGACCTTCGCGTCCCTCCAGGAAATCGACTTGAAGCGTTGGCAGGAGACCGCAGGGGACAACATTCCGTCCGAATCAACGATCAGTGGCGGATTTGCTTTGTGTGGAAGGACCACAATGCGCACCAAGTCGAGATCGTCGACTACCACTGAGCTTCTGCCGAACCCGCATCCGGGCGAGATTTTGGCAGAAGAGTTTTTAAAGCCCATGGCATTGTCGCAAACGGCCCTTGCGCGCGCGATTGGCGTGCCGCCGAGACGGATCAACGAGATCGTGCTGGGCAAGCGCGCCATTACAGCCGACACCGACCTCCGCCTTGCCCGCTACTTTGGCATGTCCGAAGGTTTCTTCATCGGCCTTCAGACCGACTATCAGCTGATGGAACGCAAGCGCAGCCTCGGCGACAAGCTGATGGCGATCAGGCCCAGGGCGGCTTGAGAACGCCTCCTACATCCTAAACACCCCAAACTTCGTCTCCGGGATCGGCGCGTTGAGTGCGGCGGCGAAGCAAAGCGCGAGCACGCGACGCGTTTCGGCGGGCGTGATGATGCCGTCGTCCCATAGCCGCGCCGTGGCGTAGTACGGGTTGCCTTCGGCTTCGTATTGGTTGCGGATCGGTTGCTTGAATTCCTCTTCCTCGACCTCGGACCACTTCTTGCCTTCGGCATCGAGATTGTCGCGACGCACCGTGGCGAGCACGCTTGCCGCCTGCTCGCCGCCCATCACCGAGATGCGCGCGTTCGGCCATGTGAACAGAAAGCGCGGACCGTAGGCGCGGCCGCACATGCCGTAATTGCCGGCGCCGTAGGAGCCGCCGACGATCACCGTGATCTTCGGCACCTGGGCGCAGGCCACTGCGGTGACCATCTTGGCGCCGTCCTTGGCGATGCCGCCGGCCTCGTAATCGCGGCCGACCATGAAGCCGACGATATTTTGCAAGAACAACAGCGGCACGCGGCGCTGGCAGCACAGCTCGATGAAATGCGTGGCTTTGAGCGCGCTTTCCGAGAACAGGATGCCGTTGTTGCCCTGAATGCCGACCGGAATGCCGTGGATGTGGGCAAAGCCCGCGATCAGCGTCGTGCCGTACAGCGCCTTGAACTCGTCGAACTCGGAAGCGTCGACCAGCCGCGCGATCACTTCGCGCACGTCGTACTGCTTTTTCAGATCGACCGGCACGATGCCGTCGAGCTCGGCCGCGTCGTATTTCGGCTCGACCGGCGTCGCCAGCGCCACGTCGTTCGGCCGCCTCGTGTTGAGATTGGCCACGATGCGGCGGCACAGCGCCAGCGCATGGCGGTCGTTCTCGGCGTAGTAATCGGCGACCCCGGATTTCTTGGCGTGCACGTCGGCGCCGCCGAGCTCCTCGGCGCTCACCACTTCGCCGGTCGCGGCCTGCACCAGCGGCGGTCCGCCGAGAAAGATCGTGCCCTGGTTTCGTACGATGATGGTCTCATCCGACATCGCCGGCACATAGGCGCCGCCCGCGGTGCACGAGCCCATGACCACGGCGATCTGCGCCACGCCGGCGGCCGAGAGCGTCGCCTGATTGTAGAAAATGCGGCCGAAATGCTCGCGGTCGGGAAACACCTCGGTCTGGTGCGGCAGGTTGGCGCCGCCGGAATCGACCAAATAGATGCAGGGCAGCCGGTTGTCGCGCGCGATCTCCTGGGCGCGCAGATGCTTTTTGACCGTCATGGGATAATAGGTGCCGCCTTTGATCGTCGAGTCGTTGCAGACGATCACGCATTCGCGCCCGGCGACGCGGCCGATGCCGGTGATGATGCCGGCAGCGTGGATCGCATCCTCGTACATGCCGTTGGCGGCGAGCGGCGACAGTTCAAGAAACGGCGCCCCCGGATCGATGAGCGTCGTCACGCGATCGCGCGGCAACAGCTTGCCGCGGGCGAGATGACGTTCGCGCGCCCGCGGCGGTCCGCCGGCGGCGGCGACTGCGCGCTGCCGCTCCAATTCCGCGATCAACGCCCGCATGGCGCTCTGATTGGCGCGGAACTCGGGCGCTGCAGTATCGGCCTTTGTTGGGATGACCGGCACGAACTTTTGCCCCTGAATCAAGGATGAACAGAAAGTCAGAAACTACGCACGTCACCGCACTGCACCATGACGTGTGAATGTATTCCGAACAAATATCCTAGGGAACCGAAACTTTCCGTGTCAGCCCGCGTTCGCATTGGTGAGCATCCCGACATGGGCGGTCGCCTGAGTTCAAGCGGTCAGCGCGTGGTGGGGATACGGCCAAAGCGGAAAAACGCACGGCGGGGATACGGACCAGAGGAGTGAACGGATGAAGAAATATCAAAATACCCTGCTCGCCGGCGTCGCCGCACTTGCACTTGTTGCAGGGACCGGCCTTGCTTCGGCGCAGCAGTCGAGCGAGCACATGGGCGGATCGAAAGCTGCCAGCCCGCAGGCTGGCCAGTCGATGAACCGCGGCAGCATGCAGTCGCAGGCCCAGGAGAAGGGCAAGGGCGCGCAGACCCAGGCCCAGGAAAAGGCCAAGACCACGCAGACCGAAGCCCAGGAAAAGAGCAAGGCCACGCAGACCCAGGCCCAGGAAAAGGGCAAGGGTACTGAGACCCAGGCGCAGGAGAAGGGCAAGGCTAACGCGAACCGGACCGCGCAGACCGGCGCCGAGACCGGCAACAACATGGGTAAGCGCGGGACCAGTTCGAATGCGCGCGCTGAGCGGATGAACCGCGGCTCGAAGGGCAGCCGACAGAACACGGCCGAGCAGCAGCGCACTTTGAAGGGCCTGCAGGGCAACACTACAAAGCCGATGCAGGGCGAGAACCAGCAAGGCTCGAATCCGCAGGGCAACAACGGCGCGCAAGCGAGCGGCGGCGCCCAGGTTCAGGGCAGCAATGTCCGGCTATCCGAGCAGCAGCGCACGCAGATCAGGGAGACCGTGATCAACGGGCACAACGCGCCCCGCGTCGGCCATGTGGACTTTGACGTCCGCGTCGGCACGGTCATTCCGCGCGGCAGGATCCACGTGGTGCCGGTGCCGGAGACGCTGGTACGGATCGAGCCGCGCTGGCGCGGTTTCCTGTACTTCGTCTATGAGGACGAGGTCGTGATCGTCAATCCGCGCAACATGCACATCGTCGCCGTGGTTCCGGCGTAAGCGCGGCAACCATCTGAAATTAAAGGAGCGCGGGCGGCTCGACACATCGCCCGCGCTTTTTACATTTCGTCGCTCGCCTATTTACGCGCGCACTTCCTGGCGCTGAAAGACCACGTAACCGATGACAAACAACAGAATCGTCGTGGCGAGGAGCCCGACGATTTGCGGCCAGGCGATCAGCACGCTGGCGCCGAGCGGCAGCGGCGCACCGAGCACCGCGCCCTGCAGCTGGCTCAGGTAGATCGGCCCCAGCGCGCGGGTGGTCGGATCGAGTATTGCCACTACGACCTCGCCGAACAGCGTCGACGGCGACAGGCGTGCCAGCACCTGTTCCAGTATCGCCGTGCCGGGAGTCTGCAGCCCGAGCGCCGTGTAGCGCGGATCGGGCGGCACCACGATTTGCGCGATCTCCCCGGCCAGCACCGGCCAAATGACGAAGAAGAACAGCCACAAGCCCAGCGTCGCCAAGGCCGCAGTGGCCGCCGATCGGAACAGGATCGAGAACAGCAAAGCCAAGGCCAGCCAGACGCCGGCATAGACGATCGTCACCAGCAGGAACACGAAGGCGCGGGCGATTTCATCACCGCCGGGCGGAATGCCGATGAACAGCAGGCCCAATCCGATCACCAAGAGCCAGAGCACGACCAGTGCGACGGCGAGCGTGAGCAGCGCGCCGAGGAATTTGCCGAACAGCAGCGCGTCGCGATAGATCGGCTGCGACAGAATGCGCGACAGCGTACGGCGGTTGTGCTCGCCATTGATGGAGTCGAAGGCAAGTCCGATCGACACCACCGGCACGAACAGCGACAGCCAGAACAGAAACGACGGCAACGAGCCGCTCGACGTCGTGAAGAATTTCAAGAACAGGAAGGGGTCTTCCGCCACCGTGTTCTTGATGTCCTGGGCCGCGACATAGACGGTGACGACCGCCAGCGCCATCACCACCAGCTCGAGCACGACAAAACGGATGCTGGTGAGATGGTCCGCCAGCTCCTTGAGCATCACCACGCCGAGCCCGTTAAAGGCCGAGCCTTCACGCCGCATGCCGGGCTCCTTCTTTCAGCGTCTCGTCGGGCTTGTTCTCGAAGTAATGGGTATAGATCGCTTCGAGGCTCGGCTCCTGAACGCCGAGATATTTGAGGCGGCCATGCATGGCGACGACCTCCGCCGCCGCTTCCGAACGCACGTCGCGCTCGGCATGCAGGCGCAGTTTGCCGATGCCGGTCTGCTCGACCCGGCTGACGCCCGGAATGAGCGCAAGCCGGTCGGCAAGTCCGTCGCCGTCTGCCTCGATATCGACCACGTAACCAGCGCCGAGCACCGTGCGGCCGAGTTCCGACACTGAGCCGATCAGCGCGATGCGGCCGGCGCTGAACAGGGCGACGCGGTCACAGACGCTCTGCACCCGTTCGAGCAGATGCGAGGACAGCAGCACCGAGACGCCTTCGGCTTTGAAGCGGCGGATGATGCCGAGCAGTTCGGACGTGGCATGCGGGTCGAGCCCTGATGTCGGCTCGTCGAGAATCGCGATCTGTGCCCCCTTCATCAGGATCTCGGCAAGACCGAGCCGCTGGCGCATGCCGCGCGAGAATGTCCCGACGCGATTGTCGGCGAATTCGGCGAGTCCGACCCGGTCGAGCGCCTCGGCAATCCGCTTCTCGCGATCAATGGAGCGAAAACCGATCAGCCGCGCGGTGTAGCGCAGATTATCGGCTGCGCTGAGCTGCTCGTAGAAGCCGACCTCGTCCGGCAGATAGCCGACGCGGCGTTTGACCGAGAGCGGCTCGCGCGCCGGATCGAAACCGAGGACGTTGATTTTGCCGTCCGAAATGTCGGTCAGGCCGAGCAGCATCAGGATGGTCGTGGTCTTGCCCGCGCCGTTCGGTCCGAGCAGACCGAAAATCTCGGCGCGGCCGACCGTGAACGAGATATGGTCGACCGCGACCTTGCGCCCGTAGGTTTTGGTGAGGCCTTCCGCCTCTATGACGGTGTCTGCGCTCATCGTCGGCCAAACCTTGCGACGGCGCCGACCATGACCAAAAGCGCGACGCCGATGATGCCGACGCCGTATATGCCCATCAGGGTGGACGTCGTCACGGTGACGCGGAAGTCGCTCGAGGCGGATTCGCCACGGGCGGCGGCACGGATCGTGGTGATGTAATCGCCGGCGATCGCCTTGTCGGTTGGCGTGATCTGAGCCTGCACCTCTTTGTTGGCGTTCGGCGCAATCCGGTCGACGTTCTGCGGATTGAACGTGACTTTCCAACCGCTCGGCGCCGAACCGGAAAGCTCGACATCCTCTGCCGGCGCCGTCCCGGTATTGGTGATGACAATCGGGACCGTGGTCTCCTTGCCGGCCGTAGCGCGCGTCGAGACGAGGCCTTCGCGACCGCTGAGTTCAAGCTTCGGTTGTCCGGTGATGTCGAGGCCGAGATCGGCCGTGGCCGAAGTGTCCTCGGCCGTGACGCGCGCCACAACCTTGTATTGGCCGGCTGCGGCGGTATTCGGCGGCGTTACCTTGAGCTTGACGTCTTTGCTCTGCCCGGCATCGATCGGCACCGCATTGAGCTCCTGGCTGCCGTACTGCTCGGTGAACGAGACGTCGAAATTGCGCGGCGCCTGCGCGGCCAAGCTCACCGTCTCCTTCTTGCCGCTGTCGTTCTTGATGCTGAGCTGATACTCGAAGCTCGACTTCGACGTGCCGCGCAGTTCGGGAAGCTGCGGCGTCAGTGTCAGCTTGGCCGGCAAATCCTTGGCAAGCGTCACCGCGATCGGCAGCTGTAGCTTCGTCGAGCTGCCCGTGGCGTTGACGGCGAATTTTTGCGTGCCGATCGGCGCATCCTTCGGCACGTCGAGCCGCAGCGACAACGACACGCTGGAATTGGTCGCGGCCATCGCGGCGTCGACCGGCTGGCCGCCGCCCAACAGCTTGGCATTCCACTGGCTCGGCGCACCGGACACCGACAGGTCCATGCGTTCGGGCGGCATGTCATAGTTCTGCAGCCGCAAGCTGATGCTGGTGGTTTCGCCGGGGCGTACGGTGACGGCCGGATAATCGGTCATCAGAAACAAACCCTTGACGTCCTTGGGGGCGTCTTGAGACTTGGCCGCCGGCGCAAACGCCACCGCCAAAGCCGCAAGCGCGGCGATAAATCCATATCGCATTGACGTTAGCTCCCGTGCAGAGAATTGGATCGGTACGCCCTTCCCTCGCCTCGCCATGGCGAGCACGAGCGATCGGACGGCATTGTTGGTTTAATAGTGACAAAATCATGCAGACAAAGACGGCTTTAGCAAGACCTGCGCTAGAGAGCCGCAGTTTTGAGGCCGCCTGCGCGCATGCGCCGCACCGCTGCCGCAGGCCGCTTGTCCCGAACCGGGACGCAGGCCGACCATTGTCCGCAGCTTTGTTTGCTGAAACCAAGCTAGATTGCAGCAATGACGACCCGCACCAGTCCGATCAGCGCCGGCCTTCTGGCATTTCGCCGCCATAACGGGCTTGAAGTCCTGCTGGCGCATCCCGGCGGCCCGTTCTGGGCCAAGAAAGATGCCGGCGCCTGGACCATTCCCAAGGGCCTCGCCGAGCCGGGCGCCGACCTGATCGAGACGGCGCGGCGCGAGTTCACCGAGGAGACGAATCTGATGCCGCGGGGCGAGCTCATCGCGCTCCACCCCGTGGCACAGAAGAGCGGCAAGGTCGTCCATGCCTGGGCGGTCGAGGCCGATTTCGATCTGACACGGTTTGCCAGCAACACGTTCGAGATCGAATGGCCGCCGAAATCAGGACGCCGGCGCGCTTTTCCCGAGATCGATCGGATCGCCTATTTCAGCATGCCGGCTGCGGCGACAAAAATTATCGCCTATCAGCGCCCGTTCTTGATCGAGCTCGAGCGGCGCTTCGCCTGAAGGGCTTAGTCGCGCAGAACGTCCGGCCAATCGATTTCGTCATGCGGCAGCACCCATGGCTCGCGCCGCGCCGCCGCGCGCCAGTCGCGCGACGCCGGCAACGCCAAAACGGCATCCATGTAGGCACGCGCGGTAGCGCTGACCTCGGCCGCGTAGGTGTGAAAGCGCCACACCACGGGCGCGTACATGGCGTCGGCGGCGCCGAACCGCCCGTAAAGGAATGGCCCGCCGTCGCCGAATTGCGTGCGGCTTTCGGTCCAGATCGTCTCGATGCGCGCCACGTCGGCTCTCACTTCAGCATCGAGCGGACGCGGCTTGACCGGCCGCCGAACGTTCATCGGCAGATGCCGGCGCAGCGGCAGAAAGCCTGAATGCATTTCTGCTGCGACAGCGCGCGCATGCGCACGCGCCCGTTCCGGCGCCGGCCAAAGTCCGGCACCAGGAAATTTCTCCGCCAAATATTCCAGGATTGCCAACGATTCCCAGACGCGCACGTCGCCGTCGAGCAATATCGGCACCTTGCCGGCGCCGCCAAGTGCAGTGACCTTCGCCTTGAAGTCCGGCGCATCGAGGCTGATGACTGTTTCTTCAAAGGCGATGCCGGCGACCCTCATGGCAATCCAGGGTCGCAGCGACCAGGACGAATAATTCTTGTTGCCGATGATCAACCGGAGCGGCATTGCCTTGATCCCCGCGTCTGGCCGCAAAGTTCGGCGCGCAGCCTACGTATCACGGCGCCGGAAACAATTCCTTGGTCTTGCCGGTTACTCGATAAATCAGAAGGCCCGCCCACTCGTGCAGCGCGGTATCGGTCCGCGCCAGACCTTCGCTGAGCGAACCGAAGAAACGCGCCGCGTCGCGTGAACCGCGCGTGCGCCAATCGACCGGATAGGCTTCTACGGCAAACCCGGCAGCGCGAAACGCCGCGATCGCGCGCGGCATATGAAAGGCCGAGGTGACCAAAAGCCAGCGCTCTGCCGGTTTCGGCTGCGCCACGAGACGCGAGTAAACGGCGTTCTCGATGGTGTTGCGCGATTGCTCCTCGGCGGTGATCCGATCATGCGCGACGCCGAGCGCCTCGAGCTGGCGCACCGCGAACGGCGCTTCGAGGGCGCCATCGGTCAACAGCGCATTGCTGCCGCCTGAGTAGACGATGCGCGCGTTCGGATAGCGCCGCGCCAACTCCGCAGCGACCGTGATGCGCTCGGCAGCCTCGTTGAGCGCCACCGCGTCGCGAAACGCCGAAACGTCCGGCGAAATCGCGCCGCCGAGAACGACGATCCCGTCGGGCGCTCCATGCGAAGGATCCCAGGGCGGAAACCGCTGCTCGAGCGGGATCATCAGATCATTGCCAAGCGGCGATAATCCGGCGATGGCAATGAGCACGAGGCTGGTCACGACCAGCCAGCTGCCAAGCCGCGTGAACCGCGTGCACAACAGAACGAGCCCGACAATTCCAATCGCTATCAACAAATTCGACGGCAGTACGAACAGGCCGAGCACCTTTGAAAGCGTGAAGAACATCGGCGCGCAACCGTGGGCCGGCCGTTACGACCGCGTCTTGCGCCACGCCGCATAGCGCGCCTTGGCGTCCTCGTTCGGCGGGTAAAGGCCGGGCAGCTTCACTCCCTTTTCGACTTCGCTGAATACCCAGCTCTCGTAAAGCTCATGCTCGGCGCCCTCGTGGGCGACGAAGTCCACCAGATTCTGCGGAATGACGACGGCGCCGTCATCGTCGACGACGATCAGGTCGCCGGGAAAGATGGCGCAGCCGCCGCAGCCGATCGGCTGCTGCCAACCGACAAAGGTCAGCCCGTTGACCGAGGCCGGCGCCGCCATTCCGGCGCACCACACCGGCAGCGCGCTCGTCAGCACGCCGGCGCGGTCGCGCAGCACGCCGTCGGTGACGAGCGCCGCGACGTTGCGCTTTTTCATGCGGGCACAAAGAATGTCGCCGAAGATGCCGGCGCTCGGCACGCCCATGGCGTCGGCGACCGCGATCACGCCTTCCGGCATGTCCTCGATCGCGGCGCGCGTCGAGATCGGATGCGCCCAGCTTTCCGGCGTCGCCAGATCTTCACGCACCGGAAGGAAGCGCAACGTGAAGGCCGGCCCGACAATGCGTTCGCCGCCCGGCACCAACGGCTTCGGCCCATTCATCCAGCAGCGCCGGATGCCCTTTTTCAAGAGCATGGTGGTGATGGTGGCGGTCGTCACCTTCTTCAAGACGTCGAATACGGCGTTGCTCATGGGGGCGCCTCAATAAGTGATAATCATCACGCTCAGGCCGGCCGGATGCCGAGCCGCGCATCACGCCGCCGCAGCCAGATGACGAACGGGATCGACAGCAGCACCATCCAGGCCTTGCCGACGACCTGTCCGAGCAAGAACTCGAGCGAACCGAAGGCAAGCCAGAGGAATACGATCGAATCGACGACAAGCCCGGCGCAGCTCGAAGCGATCACGGCGGCGACGAGCCGGCGGCGGGCAAGCGGCGTATACACCGCGAGGTCGGCGAATTCGGAGAGCAGGAAGGCAACCGCGGACGCGACAACGAGTGTGGGCGGCGCGACCACAGCCGAAATGGCGGCACCGCACAGGATGGCCAAGGCCGACAGCCCAGGGCCGAGCCGCCGCTGCACCAAGTCGCGCAACACGAGCGCGACGCCGACCATCGTCACCCCGGAAGGTGCGAGCAGTCCGGGCGCCACCGGAATGACGCACGGTCCGTGCGGCTCAACACACGCGGTGCCGGCGTGGCCGATCAGCCAGTTGGCCGCCGGGATGGTCAGCGCAAACAGCACGAGGAAAACGACACCCTCGCGGACGCGCTGCCGCTCCGCCGCCGAATTCACGATGCGGCCTTCCATTTGGCAAAGCCCTCCGCGCGCAACCGGCAGGCCGGGCACGCCCCGCAGCCACAACCCCAATCGTGCCGGTGCTCGCGGTCGCCGAGATAGCAGGTGTGGGTCTCGGCGAGAAGGAGATCGATCAGCGGCTTGCCGCCGATCGACTGCGCCAGCGCGAACGTGCCCGCCTTGTCGATCCACATCAGCGGCGTGTGAATGGTGAGGCGGCGATCAAGCCCCAGCGTGAGCGCGACTTGCATCGCCTTGATGGTGTCGTCGCGGCAGTCGGGGTAACCGGAAAAATCGGTTTCGCACATGCCGGCGACCAGGTGCCGAATGCCGCGCCGATAGGCGAGCGCGCCGGCAAACGACAAGAATATCAGGTTGCGGCCGGGCACGAATGTGGTCGGCAGACCGGACGCCGAGATTTCGATGGCGACGTCGCGGGTCAGCGCGGTGTCGGACATGTCGGCGAGCGCGTCAATGCGTATGAGGTGATCGTCACCGAGCCGCGGCGCCCATCGCTCGGCAACCGCCAACAACCGCTCGCGGATACGCGGCCGCACTTCGAGCTCGACGGCGTGGCGCTGCCGATAATCGAAGCCGACGGTTTCGACGCGGGAAAAACGTTCGAGCGCCCAGGCAAGGCACACGGTGGAATCCTGGCCGCCGGAAAACAGCACCAGGGCCGCATCGGAAACGCTCACTGCGGTTATCCTTTCAGCCAAGCGCCGATCCGCTCGACCGCCTCGTGCATCTCCCCCCGCGCGCCGGCGTAGCACAGCCGCACGAAGTTTTTGCCGCGCAGCGGATCGAAATCGAGGCCCGGCGTGACAGCAACGCCGGCTTGTTCGAGCATGCTTTTGGCAAACGTCAAGCTATCGGATGAAAATCGCGATACGTCGGCATAGAGGTAGAATGCGCCATCGGCCGGAAGAAACGAATTCAATCCAGCCCGCGGCAAACCTTCGAGCAGGATGCGCCGGTTCTCTTCATAGCCGTTACGGATCTGCTCCAGCTCGGCGCGACCGTCGAACGCCGCCTCGGCGGCGATTTGCGACAGCGTTGGCACCGAGATCGCGAGGTTCTGCTGCAGCCGTTCGATGCTGCGAACCAGCGTGGGCGGCAGCACCATCCAGCCGATGCGCCATCCTGTCATGCAGAAATATTTCGAGAACGAATTGATCACGACGCAGTCGGACGACAGCCGCGCGGCGCACTCCGCCGTGAACGCATAGTCAAGACCGTGATAAATCTCATCGGAAATCACCACGATGCCGGCGTCTTCGGCGCAGCGGATCAGATCAGCGAGCGCCGCCGCGTTCAGCATGGTGCCGGTCGGATTGGCTGGAGAACCGACGATGACGCCCTTGAGCCGCTTGGCGCGGTGCGCGGCAAGAAGCGCGTCGCTGTCGATCGACCATCGTGTCGCCACGTCCGTCTCGATGCCGACGGGCTCGCAGCCGAGCGCCGCCAGGATGTGGCGGTAGGGCGGGTAGCCGGGCAGCGCCACCGCGGCGCGGTCGCCGGCCTCGAACAAGCCGAGGAACGCCAGGATAAAGCCGGCCGACGAGCCGGTCGTCACGACAACGCGTTGCGGATCGATGTCGAGGTCGTGCCATTCGCGGTAGGCTTGCGCGATACGCCGGCGCAGCGAGGGAATGCCGAGCGTCTCGCTATAGCCGAGCGGGCCGCTCGACAGCGCCGCGCGCGCCGCGGCAATGGCCGGCGCCGGCGCGCCCGCTGCCGGTTGACCGACCTCCATGTGGATGATGCGGCGGCCCTGCGCCTCGAGGCGCGCGGCGGCAGCCATGACGTCCATCACCATGAACGGCGGCACGGCACTGCGAGCGGATGGTTGCAGGAGCGTTTTTGCCTGGTCGAGCATCAGTTTCAGCCATTTCGGTCGGCGGCGCTGATCGAACTCCGCCCCCGTGCTGCCGCATTCGCGGGCTTTGTTGCCGCAGGTTTCGGGGTGCACACGCACGACCTTGTGTTGACCGCGACCGGCCCCACCCCATAGCCTCGGTGCCGAGCCGAAGGATCGCACCTTGCCGCAAATGATCGTCTGCCGAACTCCTAGCAAGGCGCGTCAAACGAGGCCAGCCTCCTGGGCAGTGGCGCTGGCGACAGCCTTGACCGTCGCGTCGGCAAGCCTGCCGGCATGGGCACAGACCGGCGCCAATGCCGGCATCCCGCTCATCCGCGACGCCGAAATCGAGCAGCTGCTGCGCGATTACACCAAGCCGATTTTGCACGTCGCCGGACTGAGCAACCAGAACATCCGCGTCGTGATCATCAACGACCGCACGTTCAACGCGTTCGTGATGGATGCGCACCACATTTTCGTCAACGCCGGTGCGCTGATGGAGGCAAAGACCCCCAACGAGCTGATCGGCGTGTTCGCCCATGAAACCGGTCACATCGTCGGCGGCCATCTGTCCAAGATACGCCAGGAGCTCGCCAATGCGCAGACCGCGTCGATCGTCGCCATGCTACTCGGCGCCGGCGCCATTGCGGCTGGCGCGCGTGGTGGCAACGTCGACGTGGGCAATGCCGGCATGGCGGTGTTGACCGCGCCGCAATCCTACGTGATGCATTCGCTATTGGCCTATCAGCGCGCCCAGGAGGACTACGCCGACCGCGCCGGGGTGAAGTTCCTGACCATGACCGGCCAGTCGGCCAAGGGCATGTACGACACGTTCAAACGCTTTGCCGACGAGACGATGTTCGAGTCGCAGTACATCGATCCCTACGTGCAAAACCATCCGATGCCCCGGGAGCGCATGGCCGCCTTGGAGAATCTCGTCCACACGCAATACTGGGACAAAAAGGACCCGCCGGAGCTGCAGTTTCGCCACGACATGATGCGCGCCAAGCTTTATGGCTATATGGACCGGCCGAGCGAGGTGTTGCGGCGCTATCCGCAATCCGACAGCAGCCTTCCAGCGCGCTACGCCCGCGCCATTTCCACCTACCGTTTTGGCGATCTTCGCGACGCCATCGCGCGCATCGACGATTTGATCCACGCCATGCCCAACAATCCCTACTTTTACGAGCTGAAGGGCCAGGCGCTGCTCGAGTCCGGTCATGCGGCGGAAGCGATCCCACCGCTGCGCCGCGCCGTGCAGCTGGCGCCCGATCCGGCGCTCATTCAAATGACGCTCGGTCAAGCCCTGATCGCGACCAACGATCCAAAGATGGCCGATGAAGCCATCCCGCTGTTGCATGCCGCGCTGATCAAGGAGCCGGAATCCCCCGAGGCTTACACTCAGCTGGCAATGGCCTATGGCCGCAAGAACGACCTCGCCGACGCCGATCTGGCCTCAGCCCAGGCGGCCTTCGCCCGTGGCGATAACAAGACGGCACGCGAGCTTGCAGAACGGGCTAAGCAGCGCTTTCCAATCGGCTCGCCGGGCTGGGTCAAGGCCGACGATATTGTTGCATTTAACAAGAACGTGAAGAAGAATCCGCTGCTAATCGGTCAATAATGCCACAAAGTTCAATAATGCCACAAAGTTCAATGATGCCACAAAGGATGATCCGCATGAGCTTGCTTTCACGCATTGCCATTCCGCTGGCAGCCGCGATGCTTGTCGCATTGCCGGCAGCAGCGCCGGCGCAAACGTTTTCGCCCGACCAGCGGCAGCAGGTCGAGAGCATCGTCAAGGACTACCTAGTCGCCCATCCCGAGGTGATCCAGGACGTCATGGCGGCGCTCGACAAGAAGCAGAAAGATGCCGAAGCGCAGCAAGCGCACGCCACGATCGTTGCCAACAAGGCCACGCTGTTCAATTCGCCCCATCAGGTCGTGCTCGGCAATCCGCACGGCAAGATCGAGGTGGTTGAGTTCTTCGACTACAACTGCGGCTTCTGCAAGCATGCGTTGCCCGACATGCTCAAGCTCCTGGACACCGATCACGACCTCAAATTCGTGCTCAAGGAATTTCCGGTCCTGGGCGAAGGCTCGGTGGAAGCAGCTCATGTCGCGGTCGCCGCGCGCATGCAGGATCCGACCAAGTACATCCAGTTCCACCAAAAGCTCCTTGGCGGCCGCGGCGCAGCCGACAAAGCGCGCGCGCTTGCCGTGGCCAAGGAGGTCGGCTTCGACATGGCGCGAATCCAGCGCGACATGGCGAGCGAGGAGGTCAACACCACCATCGCCGAGGACATGAAGCTTGCCGATGCGCTCGGCGTGAACGGCACGCCGAGCTACGTGGTCGGCGATGAGCTGGTGGTGGGCGCAGTCGGTTTCGACGAATTGAAAAAGAAAATCGACGCCTTGCAGAAGTAGCACGGCGCGCCCCGCTCGACTTCCCGGTCTTGAGGTTTACGGCGACAGCGGCGGCGGCGCATTTCTGCCGCCGCCAAGCCATGCTCGCCGGCTTTCCCTTTGCCTTTGCCGTCGCCTTCCCTATAAACGAAGCCTCATAGGGGATGCGGTGCGGCGGGCATGCGCCGGCGCCGTTCGTGCCCGCGGCGGTGCGCGAGATGCCGAAAACGGTTTACGTTCTTAACGGCCCGAACCTCAATCTGCTCGGCACGCGAGAGCCGGAGCTGTACGGCCGCGCCACCCTCGCCGAGGTGGAAAAACTCTGCCGCGCCACGGCCCAGCGTTTCGGACTTGTGGTCGAATTTCGTCAATCCAATCACGAAGGCGAGATCGTCGATTGGATTCAAGAGGCCCGCGCCGAAAAAGCTGCCGGCCTCATCCTCAACCCAGCCGGCTACACGACGACATCGATCGCGATCCTCGACGCCTTGCACACTATGGAAGCTCCGGTGATCGAGGTGCACATCACCAACATTCATGCCCGCGAATCTTTCCGCCGCCACTCCTATGTGTCGCGTGTGGCGCGCGCGGTGATCTGCGGCTTCGGCATCGAGGGCTATGCTCTTGCAATTACCGGCCTCGCCGCTCTGATCGGCGCCGAGGCTCGCAAAGGTTGATCGTGGCGCGCAAGCCGGACAGCCCATCGCAACTGCCCGCCATCGATCACGACGTGATCCGAGAACTGGCGAAGCTTCTTGACGAAACAGGGCTTACTGAGATTGCGATCGAACAGGGCGGCGTGTCGGTGCGGGTCGCTCGTCATGCGCCGGCGGTAGTTCCGCGCGCGCGGCCTGCCGAGCCGGCCGTGCCAAGCCCGAGCGTGGCGCCAGGGGCGGCACCGATCGACCCCGCGCAGCATCCGGGCCTGGTCATATCGCCCATGGTCGGCACCGCCTACCGCGGCCCCGCCCCCGGCGCGCGGCCCTTCATCGAAGTCGGCAGTTCCGTGAAGACCGGCGATACGCTCTTGATCATCGAAGCGATGAAGACGATGAACCAGATCCCGGCCACCCGTGCCGGCACGGTGATCCAGATCTTGATCGAGGACGGCCAGCCCGTCGAGTACGGCCAGCCGCTGATGATCATCGAGTAACAGGCGAATAGCGAATGGCGAGTAGCGAATTGCGGGCATGCTGGTGCCAAGGCTTGCGTCGCCTTTCGATTCGCCACTCGCCATTCGCTATTCGCCGCGCTCGGCCTGCCGATGTTCGATAAGATCCTCATCGCCAATCGCGGCGAGATCGCGCTGCGCGTGCTGCGGGCCTGCAAGGAACTCGGCATTGCCACGGTCGCGGTGCATTCGACGGCCGACGAAGACGCCATGCACGTGCGCTTGGCTGATGAGAGCGTTTGCATCGGTCCGCCGCCGGCCAAGGACAGCTACCTGAACATCCCGGCGCTCCTTGCCGCTTGCGAAATCACCGGCGCCGACGCCGTCCATCCCGGCTACGGCTTCCTTTCGGAAAATGCGCGATTTGCCGAAATTCTCGCCGAGCACAACGTGCACTTTATCGGTCCGCGCCCCGAACACATCCGCCTTATGGGCGACAAGATCGCGGCCAAACGGGCCGCCGAGCAGCTCGGCATTCCGACCGTCCCGGGTTCGGCGGGCGGCATCGGCAGCGACGAGGAAGCGCGCCGGATGGCCGCCGATATCGGCTTTCCGGTCATGGTCAAGGCGGCGGCCGGCGGCGGCGGGCGTGGCATGAAGGTGATCCGCACCGAGGCGGATCTGCCGTCAGCGCTGGCCACGGCGCGTGCCGAATCGAAGGCCGCCTTCGGCGACGACACGCTCTATCTCGAAAAATATCTCGAACGGCCGCGCCATATCGAGATCCAGGTGCTCGGCGATGGCAAAGGCCGCGCCATCCATCTCGGCGAGCGCGACTGCTCGCTGCAGCGGCGGCATCAGAAAGTATGGGAAGAAGGCCCCTCCCCCGCGCTCAACTCCGCGGCGCGCGACCGCATCGGCGAAACCGTCGCGAAAGCAATGCGCGAAATCAAGTATTTGGGCGTCGGCACCGTCGAATTTCTCTACGACGACGGCGCCTTCCATTTCATCGAGATGAACACTCGCATTCAGGTCGAACACCCGGTGACCGAAATGATCACCGACATCGACCTCATTCTGGAGCAGATCCGCGTCGCCGCTGGCAACGACCTGGAGCTTGCCCAGGACGGCGTCAAGTTTCACGGCCATGCCATCGAGTGCCGCATCAACGCCGAGAACGCCGTGTCGTTTCGGCCGTCGCCGGGCAAGATCATTCATTACCATCCGCCGGGGGGCCTGGGCGTGCGCGTCGATTCCGCCGCCTATCATGGCTATGCGATCCCGCCGTTTTACGACTCGCTCGTCGGCAAGCTGATCGTGCACGGCAAGACGCGCGGCGAATGTTTGATGCGGTTGCGGCGTGCGCTCGATGAGTTCGTAATCGACGGCGTCGAAACCAATCTCGCCCTGTTCCGCGCCTTGGCGCAGGAAAAGGACATCATCGACGGCGACTATCACATCCACTGGCTCGAGGAATTCTTGGCGCGCGGCGGCCTGGAGACATAGATTTTTGCGCCTACGCCAATTCTGGCACGAGAGGCGCGCTGGCGGCTTCAAACAAGCCCATAATGAGCCGTCCGACCGCTTCCGGTTCATAGGGCTTGCGCACGAACAGCGCGCCCGGCACGCGCTGTTCCGGCTCGAGACCCGCCACCCGGGCCGAGGCGTAGATCACAGCCAGCTCGGGCGACATTTGACGGGCGCGGCGGGCGAGCGCGGCGCCGTCCATCCCTTCGGCCAGATTGATGTCGGTGAACAAGACGTCGACCGGCGCGGCTGCGAGATACCGCAAGGCATCACGCGCATTGCTCGCCGCGTGCACGGCAAAGCCCTGTTCCGACAATGACTCGGCGACCCATTCGGCGATGAGGAACTCATCCTCGACCAGCAGAATGCGGATTGGTACGCTGACCCTCAAAGCCGTTTGCATGGCAGCCGCTTCTTCGCGCTTTTGAAAGGCCGAACGCGTCGGTGCGCAAGATGGTTCAACCTGACTAAAATTTTAGGCACCCTATGGTTTGCGCGGGGTTAATAAAACTGCCGCCGGTGACATATGATGCCGCGCGGCGTAACCCGTCCGGCCTGACAAATCTTGGATCAGGCCAACGGCAGAGCCGAAGTGAGCGGGACTGTCGAGGCTTGAACCGCAGGAATTTAGCCGGTTAGACGAAACGCATGGCCAGCCGCGACTCGCTCCTGATCGACATTACGCCGGAGGTTCTGCTCAAGGCGTATGCCTGCGGCATCTTCCCCATGGCGGAAGGCGCCGACGATCCGGCGCTCTATTGGATCGAACCGGAACGACGCGGCATCATTCCATTGGACCGCTTTCACGTGCCGGGGCGCTTGGCGCGCACCGTCCGCTCCGACTGTTTCACGGTCTTCGTCGACCGCGACTTCGAGGCGGTGATCGCCGGCTGCGCTCAGCCCGCGCCAGGACGCGCCCGAACCTGGATCAACGGTCGCATTCAGCAGCTCTACCGCAAGCTCTACGAACGCGGCGACTGCCACAGCGTCGAAGCTTATGACGGCGATCAGTTGGTTGGCGGCCTCTATGGGGTGTGCCTCGGCCGGGCGTTTTTCGGCGAGAGCATGTTTCATCTCGCCCGCGACGCTTCGAAGGTCGCGCTCGTCCATCTGGTGGCCCGGCTCAAGGCCGGTCAGTACCGACTGCTCGATACGCAGTTCGTGACCGACCATCTGCGCGCCTTCGGCGCGACCGAGGTGCCGAGGGCCGCCTACCATAAGCTGCTCGATGCCGCGCTGGTCGGGGCGGGAAATTTCGATGCGCTGCCGCTCGATCGACCGGTGCCGGGGCGCGCCGCGCTCGCAGTGCTGAGCAAAACCTAGAGGGTTACTGCGGCTGCGGCTCGACGCCGTGCGGTACCGGACGCGTCGCGCGCTGTTGCGCCGGTGCCGGACGACGCACGCGCGCCGGCGCCGCTGCGGCAGGAGGCGGCGTCACGGCAGGCTCGGCCAGCGCGCTCTGGATCGGCGCGGCGCAATCGGTGAGCCATACGTCGTAGATCGGATGCTCGACCGCATGCAGCCCCGGGCTCGATGCGAACATCCATCCGGTGAAAATGCGCTTGATCTCGCGCGTCAGCGTCACCTCATCGACCTCGACGAAGGCATCGGTATTGGTCGCCTCAGTGGGCGGGCGGGTGTAGCAGGCGCGCGGCGTGACCTCGAGCGCGCCGAACCGCACTGTCTCCCCGATCGCCGCGTCGAACGTGAAGGTGCGGCCGGTAATCTTGTCGAGCCCGGCGAAAACCGCTTTGCCATTTTCGATGTGCTGGGTTGGCGTCTCGACGACCGTATCCTCGACTGGCCCCGTTTCAGCCGGTTCTGCGGCCGCCGGCGAATTATTGGCCGCAGGCGCGCCAGTTGCCGGCCCAGCGTTGCCCGGAAGGCCGGGAGGCGGAACTGCACGCGCCCGTTCAGGCGGGAGCGGCCCTTGCTGCGGAAAGCTCTGCCCGGGTCCCGGAGCGGGCGCCACGACCGCGCCGGGCGGCGGCGGCAACGGCTGCGCCTGGATCGCTGACTGCGGCGGCGGCGCGGCGCCGGGCGGCAACGCCGCGGGATACGGCGAACCTGGTGCTGGTGCGGGATACGGCGAACCTGGTGCGGGATACGGCGAAACCGGCGCCGCGTATTGCCCCGGAGGCGGCGGCTGCGGCGGGAATGGGCCGTTGGGAATGTCAGCCGGTGGGCGCGGCGGCGGCGCGTCGCCAAAAATATTGCCGAACTGCGCCGCGGCCGGTACCGCCGCCAGCGCGCCGCCGATCACGACCAGGAGCGCGGCGATGCGGATCATGAAGAAAGCGGCCTGATCTGAGCTAAGGGGCTTGGCTGGATGCTCGATGCCGCGCCGGGTTAACATTTCGATTGCGGCAATTCCAGGGACCCGGGTCGAACAGGGGCCGGAACGACGGCCACAATGGAACCATTGCGCCGAATGCAGCGAGCCCCGCAATCAGGCTACGAGTCGCCCGGCGACCAAGCCTTGTAGTCGCCGGTTGCCTTCGGCCGGCGACCGGGGCCCAAAGTCGAACCGCTCGGGCGATACGCGCCGGAGGTGCCGGTCAGGTTCGGCCGATGCGGCTTCTCCCACGGATGCGGCCGCGGCTTATCCTGCGTCGGCGGCAGGTCCGCAGTATGATGCAGCCAGCCGTACCAGCTAGGCGGCACCTTGGAAGCCTCGGCCAGCCCATTATAGACGACCCAGCGCCGCTCGAAGCCGAGCGCCGGATCGATCTTGCCGCCTTTGGTCCGATAATAGCGGTTGCCGAAGTCATCCTCGCCGACATATTCGCCGTACAGCGCCGTCCACACTTGGGTGCCGAACGTTTGGCTATTCCACCAGGTGAATACGCGCAGCAGAAAGGTCTTCATCATCGGTCGAAGGTTTTTGCGCTACGGTCGCGGCAGCTAATGCCACCGCGCGGCCCCGCTGTCCAGGCGGAACCGGGCCGAACCAGGCACACGAGCACCGCGTTTCCTCATCTGTTAATCTATTGATCGAAGCCCATTTCCGCCGCGGTTCCCGACATGTGGCAAGATTTCATCCATCAGGTGAACGCGGCCTTTGCCACCCTGGCGGCGGCCGTCTCGTTTGCACCGCCCTGGGCCGTAACGGTCATCGTCCTGGTGGCGGCAACGGCCGTCGCCTGGATCATCCATGCCGCCACTCTCGCCCTTCTCGGCCGGTTGCTCGGGGCAAGACGGCCCTACCTGCGCTCGGTGCTCGATCAAACCCGAAACCCGGCGCGACTTGGCTTCTTGCTCATCGCCATGGCCATTGCGCTACAGACCGCGCCGCTCGGCGCCGATACCAGGGCCTTCCTGTCGCGCTTGCTCGGCCTCGGCGTCATTTGCCTGATCGGCTGGATGGCGCTTACCGCGTTGCGCATTGCGGCGAACTTGTACCTGCTGCGCTTTCAGGTCGGTACCGCCGACAACCTGATGGCGCGCAAGCACGTGACCCAGGTCCGCGTGCTGCAGCGCGTCGCCGAAGTTGTGATCGTCCTGGTGACGGCGGGCTTCGCGCTGATGACGTTCAGCGAGGTGCGCCAGTTCGGCGTCACGCTGTTCGCCTCGGCCGGCGTCGCCGGCCTCGTTGCTGGCCTCGCCGCACGGCCGCTGATGAGCAACTTCCTCGCCGGCGTGCAGATCGCCATCGCGCAACCGATTCGCATCGACGATGCAGTGATCGTCGAGAACGAATGGGGCAACGTCGAGGAGATCACCTTCACCTATGTCGTGCTGCGGCTCTGGGACTTGCGGCGCATGGTGGTTCCGATCAGCTATTTCATCGAGAAGCCGTTCCAGAACTGGACCCGGACCGGCGGCGAATTGATCGGCAGCGTCATGCTCTACGTCGACCACACCACGCCGGTTGATGCCGTGCGCAAGAAGCTCATCGAGATCGCGGCGCAATCGAAGCTGTGGAACGGCAAGGTGGTCAACCTGCAGGTCACCGACTGCAAGGAGACGACGATCGAGCTGCGTGCGCTGGTCAGCGCCGACAATTCCGGCACGGTATCGGACCTGCGCGCCGAAGTGCGCGAAAAACTCATCGAGTTTTTGCAGCGCGAACATCCGCACGCGCTGCCGCGGCGTCGCAATGAGATCAGCGAAGCGGGCGCGATCAAGACGACCGAGCGGCCCGCAATGCCTCCGCAGGACGGCAGCTGATCAAGCCAGCCTCCGCATTATTGCGGCAGCAAGGCGGCAACGATCGCGGCCCATTCGTCGGCAAGCTCACCGCCCGCCGCCGGCCGGCGCGCTTGGCGGTACCAATAGCGCGCGTTGTCGAGATCGCCTTCGAGCCGGTGCAGGTAAGCGTGCACCCAGGCGCATTCGGCGCCGTCCTCGTTCATCACCAGCTTGTGTGCCTTGTGCCAGTCATTCTTTCCTGCCCACCACAAGGCGACAAGCGCCGGCGACAAGCCGGAGGGCGGCTCCGATTTGGTCAGCGATCGTTTGAAGCCAAGTGGTGTCACGATCGGAAGCTTACCACCATTTTTCCGGCGTAAATCGCCCGGCCGCCTGCTCCATCACCGCGCCGAGCGCGAACAGCGTCTCCTCCTGGAACGGCCGGCCGATCAGCTGCAGTCCCAGCGGCAATCCCTGCGCATCCAATCCGCTCGGCACCGAAATGCCCGGCAGCCCGGCCATGTTCACCGTCACCGTGAACACGTCGTTCAAATACATCTCGATCGGATCGGCGCGGCCTTTTTCGCCGATGCCGAACGCCGCCGACGGCGTGGTGGGCGTCAAGATCGCATCAATGCCGTCGGCAAAGCACTTTTCGAAATCGCGCTTGATCAAGGTCCGCACCTTCTGGGCCTGCAGGTAATAGGCGTCGTAATAGCCGGCGGAGAGCACGTAGGTGCCGATCATGACGCGGCGCCGCACTTCCTTGCCGAAACCGGCTGCGCGCGTGCGCTCATACATGTCGATGACGTCGCGGCGGGGAACGCGCAGCCCGTAGCGGACACCGTCATAGCGCGCCAGGTTCGAGGACGCCTCCGCCGGTGCCACGATGTAATAGGCCGGCAGCGCGTATTTGGTCATGGGCAGCGAAATATCGACGGTCTCAGCGCCGGCCTCTTTGAGCCATTGCGCGCCGCGCTGCCACAGCTGCTCGATCTCCGCCGCCATGCCGGGCATGCGGTATTCCTTTGGGATGCCGATGCGCATGCCTTTGACCGAGGCGCCGACCGCTTGCTCGTAGTCGGGCACAGGGAGATCGACGCATGTCGTGTCTTTGGCGTCGGCGCCGGCCATCGAGCGCAACAGGACGGCGCAATCGCGCACGCTGCGGGCAAACGGCCCGGCCTGATCGAGCGAGGATGCGAACGCCACAATGCCCCACCGCGAGCAACGGCCATAGGTCGGCTTGACGCCGACGATGCCGCAGAACGCCGCCGGCTGGCGGATCGAGCCGCCGGTATCGGTGCCGGTGGCGCCGGCGCACAGCCCGGCTGCGACCGCCGCAGCGGAGCCACCCGACGAGCCGCCGGGCACCAATTGCTGCTGCGAACCGCGCCGGCGCCACGGCGACACAACGGGACCGAAGCACGATGTTTCGTTCGACGAGCCCATCGCGAATTCGTCGTTGTTAAGCTTGCCCAGGAGCACCGCACCGTCGCGCCACAGCTTGGCGGTGACGGTGGACTCATAGGGCGGAACGAAATTTTCCAGAATGCGCGAGCATGCCGTGGTGCGCACGCCGGCGGTGCAATACAGATCCTTGATGCCGAGCGGCAACCCTTCGAGCGGGCCGCCCTCGCCCCTCGCCAGGCGGGCATCCGAAACTAGCGCCATGGCGCGGGCGCGATCCGGCGTTTCCAGCACGAACGCATTGAGCAGGCGCGCCCGCTCAGCGGCGGCGATGTAGGCTTCGGCAAGCTCCGTTGCGGAAAACTCCCGCTTGCGCAACGCATCGCGCGCCTGCGCCAGCGTGAGCGAGGTCAAATCGGTCATTCAGCTGTGGGATCGTCGCAGGAAAATGGATTCTTTTCAGCTTTCAGGTCGCGGCCCGCATCGCGCTGCTGCGGCTCACTCTGCCGTTGCCCGCGTTGCACCGGCAGCGGCTGCACCGGGAAGGCGCTGAACAAAGCATCCACGGCGGCCGGATCGTCAGGCCGCAGCAGACCGCGGCTTTCGAGATAAGCCAGCCAGATCGCATCTTGCTCGCAGGCGAGGCACATTATTCGACTACCTTCGGCACGACGAAGAAGTGATCGTCGCGCGCCGGCGCATTTTTCACGATGTCATCCGCAATGCCGCCGTCCGTCACGTCATCGTTGCGCATTTTCATCGCCATGGGCGTGACCGACGTCATCGGCTCGACGCCCTCGACATTGACCTCGCCGAGCTGCTCGACGAACGCCAGGATGGCATTGAGCTCGCCGCGCAACGGCTCCACCTCGTCGTCGGCGACGGCAATCCGCGCCAGGCGCGCCACGCGGCGGACGGTATCGGCGTCGACGGACATTTGGGCCTCTGCGCGCGCTTGCGCGATGCAATAGCCCGCCTATAGCAGAGGCCCGCGCGCGAGCCAAATTGTTGGCCGCGCCCCGCGCATTGCCGCCGCGCGGCTGGACGCTTAACTTTGCGGCTGATGCGCAAATCAAGCCCCATTCACGTCATCGGCGGCGGGTTAGCCGGCTCCGAGGCCGCTTGGCAGATCGCGCGTCAAGGCGTGCCAGTGGTGCTCCACGAAATGCGTCCGGCCCTCTCCACGCCGGTTCACAAAACCGCACACTTCGCCGAACTGGTCTGCTCGAATTCATTCCGCTCCGACGACGCGCAGGGCGGCGCGATCGGCCTGCTGCATGAGGAGATGCGCCGGTTAGGCTCGCTGGTCATGGGGACGGCCGACGTCTGGAAGCTGCCGGCGGGCGGCGCGCTCGCCGTCGATCGCGACGGCTTTGCCGAGGGTATCACGGCGGCCCTCGCGGCCGAGCCGCTCATTGCCATTCACCGCGAGGAAGTCGGGGCGCCGCCGCCGGATTGGGACAGCGTTATTGTCGCCACCGGCCCCCTCACCTCGCCCGCGCTCGCCGAAACGCTGCGCACGCTTACGGGCGAAGACTCGCTCGCCTTCTTCGACGCCATTGCGCCGATCGTGCATCGCGACTCGATTGATTTCGACATCGCCTGGTTCCAGTCGCGCTACGACAAGACCGGGCCGGCGGGCTCCGGGGCCGATTACATCAATTGTCCGCTCACCCGCGCGCAATACGAGGATTTCGTCGACGCCCTGCTGGCCGGCGAGAAAGTCGCCTTCCACGATTTCGAAAGGGACACGCCGTATTTCGACGGCTGCCTGCCGATCGAAGTGATGGCCGAACGCGGCCGTGAAACCCTGCGTCACGGCCCGATGAAACCGTTCGGACTGCGCAATCCGCACCGGCCGGGCGAGAAGCCCTATGCGGTCGTCCAGCTGCGCCAGGACAACAAGCTCGGCACCCTGTTCAACATGGTGGGTTTTCAGACCAAGCTCAAACACGGCGACCAGGTGCGCATATTCCGCACCATCCCGGCCCTAGCGCAGGCGGAGTTCGCCCGGCTCGGCGGGCTGCATCGCAACACGTTTCTCAATTCGCCCAAGTTGCTCGACGCGACCTTGCGCCTCAAAGCAGCGCCGCGGCTGCGCTTCGCCGGCCAGATCACCGGCTGCGAAGGCTACGTGGAATCCGCGGCCATCGGTCTTTTGGCCGGCCGCTTCGCCGCCGCGGAACGGCGCGGCGAAGCACCGCTTCTGCCACCGCCGACCACCGCCCATGGCGCGCTGCTCAACCACATTACCGGCGGTCATATCGAGACCATCGAGGCCGGCGCACGCTCGTTCCAGCCGATGAACGTCAATTTCGGCCTATTCCCGCCGCTTGGCGCCCGCACGGCACGCGGCGCACGGAAGTCCGCAATTTGCATGCGGGCCCTGGCCGATCTCGAAACCTGGACCGCGTCAGCCTTGGCGCACGCCGCCGAGTAAGCGCGCCGGATTGCGCGCCGCGCGCCAGAGCAGCCATTGCCGCCGCCAGGGCGTAAGTTCGACGGGCGCGAACGCGTCCGAATGCTCCAGACGGTCGAGCGTCGGACCGACCAGCGCCAGCGGGAGAAACGCCGGTAGCGCTTCGCGTGGCAGCGTCGGCAGACGCTTGCGTGTCGTCGCAAGATGCCGGCGCGCCACGCTGCGCAGCTCCGCAAGCGCAGCGTTCAGACCGGACGAGGATCGGCCGGCGAATATGTCCGCCATTTTCACTGCATGCCGTTCGAGCAATTCCAACGGCACAAAAAGCTGACGCCGCGCCGCGTGCAGCGGAAAGGTGCGCATAAGCCCGGCAATCGCGTAAGCGCGGCCCACGTGTTCTGCCACGGCTTCAGCATCTGCTCCGGAAAGAATCCGTGACGTGAGCGAAAAAATCGCCGACGATGTCTTGCTGGCGTATGTCTCGAGTTCATCGAGTGTCGTCATCGGTTCGTCGTAGAGATCGAACCGGCGCGCCTCCACAAGCTCGATCAATGTGTGCCGCGGCAGGCGATAGCGTTCGATGCTGGCCAGCAAGGCCGCAGCGACCGGATTGGCAGCCGCTTCGCCGCCGCGCTCGCCGCGCAGCACATCGCTCCACCATTGCAGGCGGATTTCGCCGGGCAGCGGCTCGCGCGCCACGTCGCGCACGCGCGCCACATCGCTGTTGAAGGCATAAAGCGCGTGGAGCGCGCCGCGATGTTCGGCCGGTGCGAATAACGCGGCCAGATACCGGTCGCGATCGGCCGTCCGGACCAGTTCGGCGCAATAGCCGGACGCGTCCGCCATGGCGCTCAGTCGATCGCAATCAGGGCGGCGCCGACGCGGCGGTTCTCCATCAGCATCACGTTGTAGGTGCGCACGGCAGGCCCCGTCGTCATGACATCGACCGAAATATGGGCCTCGCGGAAGCGTGCACGCAACGGCTCGGGTAGCACCCACGGCTGAGCGCCGGTCCCTAAAATAAAAAAATCCAAGCTGTCGGCGCGGTCAAATGCCGGAGCCAGGGATTCCGCTGTCATCCCGGCCGGCGCTCCGACGGCCCACGCCCAGATGCCGTCGGGAAGACATAACAGCGATCCGCGATGGGAGAGGCCGGCAAAGCGAAAACCGCCTGCGCCGTGAGCGTCGATCAGGGCTTGCCGCGGGAGATGCGGCGTCTGCATTGTCAGCGCCGCGCTCGCACGCGCCGGGGGGCAGGCGCCGCCGTTTTTGGTGGCTGCGATGCCGTGGCAGGCGCCGCCGGCGGCGTCTCCGGCTCTTCGGCGCCGCCCATGCGGCCGGTGCCGACGCCGAGATAAATCAGGATCGGCGAAGCAATGAACACCGACGTGTAGGTGCCGACCAGCACCACGCCGAACATCATGGTTGCGGTGAAGCTGCGGATCGCCTGACCGCCGAACAGCAGCAGCGCCAACAGCGACATCGCTACGGTGACGTGGGTGACGATCGAGCGCGACAGCGTGGCGTTGACCGAGACGTTGAGCAGGTCCGGCATCGACATGCGCTTATAGCGGCGCAGCATCTCGCGGATGCGGTCGTAGATGACGACCGTGTCGTTGAGCGAATAGCCGACGATGGTGAGCAGCGCCGCGATACTGGTCAGGTCAAAATCGACCCGCGTGAGCGACATGAAGCCGACGGTGAGCACCACGTCGTGCACGTTGGCGATCATGGCGCCGAGCGCGAACTGCCATTCGAAGCGGAACCAGAGATAGAACAGAATGGCGACGATCGCCGAGAGCAGCCCGATCGTGCCGTACGACAACAGCTCGGTGGAGACGCTTGGCCCGACCACTTCGACGCGGCGATAATCGACGGTATCGCCGAGCGCGTCGCGCACCTTCTGCACCGCTTCCTGCTGCGCCTGATCGCCGCCGGGCTGCTCGGAAATGCGGATCAACACGTCATTCGGCGCGCCGAATTCCTGCAGCTGAAACTCGCCGAGATGCAGGCCGCTAATGGTGGCGCGCATTTTGGCGAGTTCGGCGGGATTGGCCTTGGTCTGCACCTCGATCAAGGTGCCGCCGACGAAATCGATGCCGAAATTGAGCCCGTGATAGAAGTAGAGCAGGATCGCCGCGATCGACAGCATCGCCGAAATGGGGAAGCTGATGCGCCGGAAGCGCATGAAATCGAAGCGGGTATTGTCGGGAACGATGCGAAGGAGGCGCACGGGATTCTTTCAGCTTTCAGCCGATATCGGCGAATATATTCATGCGGCTTGGCAAAACAGCGAGCCTTCTAGATCGGCACGGTGCGCGGCCGCCACACGCGCACCCAGTAGGCGACGATCAGGCGGGTGAACGTGAACGCGGTGAACAAGCTCGTCAGAATGCCGACGCCGAGCGTTACCGCAAAGCCGCGCACCGGGCCGGAGCCGGCGTAAAACAGCACCGCCGCGGCGATGAAGGTGGTGATGTTGGAATCGAGGATCGTGGCGAGCGCGCGGGTGAAGCCGGCATCGATGGCATTGATCGCGGTGCGGCCGGCGCGCACCTCCTCGCGGATACGCTCGTAGATCAGGACGTTGGAATCAACCGCAATGCCGACGGTGAGCACGATGCCGGCAATGCCGGGCAAGGTCAGCGTCGCGCCGAGCATCGACAAGACGCCGAAGATCATGGCGACGTTGACGGCGACCGCGATATTGGCGAACAGGCCGAACAGCCCGTACGTCACGAACATGAAGAAGATCACGAGACCGGCACCCACATAGGCGGCATGCTCGCCGGCCTGGATCGAGTCCTGGCCGAGGCCGGGGCCGACGGTGCGCTCCTCGACGATGGTCAGCGGCGCCGGCAGCGCGCCGGCGCGCAGCAGGATGGCGAGATCGTTGGCCTGCTGCACGGTGAAATTGCCGGAAATCTGGCCCTGGCCGCCGAGGATAGGCTCACGGATCACCGGCGCTGAAACAACCTGGTTGTCGAGCACGATGGCGAACGGCTTGCCGACGTTCTGCTGGGTGGCTTCGGCGAACTTCCGCGCGCCGGTCGAATTGAAGCGGAAATTGACCACGGGTTCACTGGTGCGCTGGTCGAAGCCTGGCTGGGCGTCGACCAGATCGCCGCCGGACACCAGCACGCGCTTTTCGATCAGGTATTTCTCGCCGTTCTGACCGTTGAGAATCTCGGAATCCGCGGGCGGATGGGTTTCGATCGCCTGCTGCGGCGTCATCGACAGATCGACCATGCGAAAGTCAAGCTTGGCGGTCTTGCCGAGAATTTCCTTCAGCCGCGTCGGATCCTGCAGCCCGGGCACCTGCACCAGAATGCGGTCGACGCCCTCGCGCTGGATGCTCGGCTCGACCAGGCCGAGCTCGTTGACCCGACGCTGAATGATCTCGATCGATTGATCGACCGCCTGGCGAATGCGTTCGGTGATCGCGGCGTCGGACGGCGTCAGCGTGACGGTGCCGCCGTTTTCGTTGATGTCGATGCTGCGCTGGCCGGAAGCGCCGAGAATGCCGGACAATGGCTGCGACAGCGTACCGAGCTTGTCGAGCGCGGTCTTCACATCGGCCGGCCGCGTGATGTGCACCTCGACGCCGTTGCCGTGAATGGCGCGCCCGGTGAACGGAATCCGCGCCTGGCGCAGCACGCGCAACACGTCGTCATCGAGCGACTGCAGCCGCTCCTTGCGCACGGCGCCGGTATCGACTTCGAGCAACAGGCTCGAACCGCCCTGCAGGTCGAGGCCGAGCACGATATGGCGCTGCGCCCAGTCGGGCCAACGCGCGATGGTCTTTTCGGAGAAGAAGTTCGGCACCGCGAACAGGCACACGACGAGCGCCGTGATCAGGATAGCCGCCGCCTTCCACCGCGTAAAAAACAACATCGACTTGCGTATTCCTCGTTACGGCACAGCTGGCGCGCGATTCCTGCCGCGCAAGTGGGGCAAAACGCGCGCGATCAGCTCGCGCTTTCTTCCTTCACCGGCTCGCCCTTGGCGCGCACCTCGCTCACGCTGGCGCGCAAATGCCGCACGCGAACACCGTCCGATATTTCGATCTCGATGTGTTGGTCGTCCACCACTTTGGTGACCTTGCCGACCAGACCGCCACTGGTCACCACGGTATCGCCGCGGCGCAGCGCCTTTACCATCTCCTGATGCTGCTTCACCTTGCGCTGCTGCGGCCGCAGGATCAGGAAGTACATGATCACGATGATCAGGATCAGCGGCATGAACTGCAAGATCGTGCTGCTGCCGCCGGGGCCGCCGAACTGCGCGTATGCGGGGGTAATCAGCATTGCTCCTCCAGGGGGCCGCTGTGCAGGCGCGCCGGCACCGACGCGGGCCGATTTTGCGCGGAAATCGGCGCGGACTATAGCCGCCGTTGGCCTAATTGCAACGCGGCTCCGCGCCCTCCGTAAGGACGGGACAAGGAACCGGAGCGGCGTGCGCTTGCGGGCATTTCGGCGCCCCGCTAAGGGGATGGCGCGCAATACCCGGTTCCCAATATGGCCCAATCTCCTCAACGTTTTAGGGGTAAGCCCGCGAGCAACAGTGTCGCTGGGCCGCCGCCGGCGGAGCTTTCGGGCGAAGCGTCGGCCGAAACCCTGGAGCGGATCGCAGCCGCGTTGGAGCGGCTTGCACCTCCTGCCCCGCCGGCGCCCGATTTCGCCGTGGCGGAAGCCTTCGTCTGGCATCCCGAAGGGCGGCGGCTGACGCCGGTCGGCCACATCAACCGGGTCGACATGTCGCTCTTAAAGGGCATCGACCGCGTCCGCGATCTTCTGGTCGAGAACACCGAGCGTTTCGCCCGCGGGCTGCCGGCCAATAACGCGCTGCTATGGGGCGCGCGCGGCATGGGCAAGTCGTCGCTGGTCAAGGCGGCGCACGCGGCGGTCGGCGCCGCGCATTCCCGGCCGGGCTTAAAACTCATCGAAATCCATCGCGAGGACATCGAGTCGCTGCCGGAGCTGATGGCGATGGTGCGCAACGCAACGCAGCGCTTCATCGTGTTCTGCGATGATCTGTCGTTCGATGCCGAAGACACGTCCTACAAGTCACTCAAGACCATGCTGGAAGGCGGCATCGAGGGCCGCCCGGACAACGTGATCTTCTACGCCACCTCGAACCGTCGCCATCTGATGTCGCGCGACATGGTGGAGAACGAGCGCGCAACCGCGATCAATCCCGGCGAAGCGGTCGAGGAGAAGGTGTCGCTGTCCGACCGCTTCGGCCTGTGGCTCGGCTTCCACCGCTGCAGCCAGGACGAGTTTTTGGCCATGGTCGAGGGTTACGTGGCGCATTACCGCGTTCCGCTCGCCGGCGACGAGCTGCGCCGCGAAGCGCTCGAATGGGCGACGACGCGCGGCGCCCGCTCCGGCCGCGTGGCCTGGCAATACGTGCAGGACTTGGCGGGGCGGCTCGGTGTCAGGATGAAGCCGGACGCGTGAACGCGGAAGCTCCGAAATTCAGAAAGCGCCTGTCACCTGACTCGTCATGCCCGGCCTCGTGCTGCCTCGTGCCGGGCATCCACGTCTTAGGCGCTTGGCAGCCTCAAAAGACGTAAATGGCGGGACGAGCCCGGCCATGACCGGACGCGGAGTTGATCAAGCGCCGGAGAGGAATTGCGCCGGATCGACCGGGGTCGCGCCTTTGCGGATTTCGAAGTGCAATTCGGGGGCGTTGACGTTGCCGGTGCTGCCGGAGTGCGCGATCACCTGACCGCGTTTGACCGTATCGCCGCGCTTGACCAGGATTTCGCTGGCATGGGCGTAGGCGGTCACGTAGCCGTTGTTGTGCCGGATCAGCACCAGATTGCCATAACCCTTCAGCTCGTTGCCCGCGTAGGCCACGGTGCCATCCTCGGCTGCCTTCACGGGCGTGCCGTTCGGCACGGCGACGTCGATGCCGTCGTTCTGCAGGCCGTTCGGCTTAGGACCGAAGCCGGCGATGACGCGGCCGCGCACCGGCCAGCGGAAACTGGGCAATGAGCCGACCGGCTCGGCGACTTTTTGCGGGCTCTGCTGCGCCTCGGAACCGACCGGGCTCGCCTTCCAGGCACTGTGCGGCGATTCCGCGTTGGCGATGTCGCGCGGCGTCGGCTGGGGCGCCGGTGCGGGCGGAGCCGGCTTGGCCTCGGCGCGCTCCGTCGAGCGCACGCCGGGAATGGTGAGGCGCTGGCCTACCCTGACCATCGTGTCCGCCGGCAAATGATTGGCGCGTGCGATCTCCGCGACCGGCTTGCCGTAACGCCGCGCAATACTGTGGAGCGTCTCGCCCGGCGCCACCACGTGGACGCCCGAGGACACTGGCACCGCTGTTCGCGGCTCGCCGACCGCGGGTGCGCCCGCATTGGCCGCACGGCTCGCTGGCGGCTCGTAACCCACTACCGGCGAGGCGCGGCGCGGGATCACCAGATGCTGCCCCGGATGAAGCGTCGGGCTGGTCAGGTTGTTGGCCGACATGATGGCGGAGACAGGCACGCCATGCTTGCGGGAAATGATCTCGAGCGTCTCGCCGGACGTAACGACGATCGGCGTGCCGCCTTGCCAGGTCCATTTCGGCGGCGGCGGGGCCGGCGCCGGCACCGAACCGGTGATATCGCTATTGCCGGGCTGGTACGATCCCATGCCGCGGCCGCCGCCCGAAACGCCGGTATCGGCGTGGGCGACTGGCGGGATGGGCTGGCTCTCCACATGGCTCGCTGCCGGACGAGACTGGATCGAACCGGTCACGTCGCTGCGCGGCGGCGGGCTGTTGGAGCCGAAAGAGTCGTTAAAGCGGCCGGTATCGCTGCAGCTCGCAGCACCGAAGCCGATTAATGAAATGGCAACCACTCGCGGCCAGAAGGCCGACCGACGCAACGCGCACATGGTTACTCGCTCGTACGCAACAAACGCTAGCGCGCGACTACACAGCAGTGCGGTAAACAGGCGTTTAAGTATTTGAAGCGCTGTTTAATAAAATCGACCTGTGGCAAAACCGCTACAATCGCTTCTACAACTCCTTCTACAGTTCCTTGGCCTGGCCGGGTAACAGCGGCACGAAACGCACCGCGATCAGCTCTTCACGCTCAAGCTCGCCGTTCGGCAACTTGGTCAGCTTGACGATGTATTGCGGGCCGTGACGGGCGCCGAGCGGCAGCACCATTTTGCCGCCGCCGGCGAGCTGGGCGACGAGCGCCTCGGGCACCTGTTCGGCCGCCGCGGTCACCATAATGCGGTCGAACGGCGCCCGGTCCGGCGCACCGGCAAAGCCGTCGCCGGCGATGACAGTGACGTTGGCATAGCCGAGCGTCTTGAGCCGGTCGCGCGCGGCGTCGGCGAGGGTGCGATAGCGCTCGATGCTCACCACTTCGCGGGCGAGCCGCGACAGAACCGCCGCCTGGTAGCCTGAGCCAGTGCCGATCTCGAGCACGCGATGCTGCGGCCGGACCTCCAGCTGCTCGGACATGTAGGCCACGACATAGGGCTGGCTGATGGTCTGGCCGCAGGCGATCGGCAGCGCCTGGTCCGCATAGGCGCTTTCGCTGCAGTCGGCGGCAACGAAATGTTCGCGCGGCACCTCGTCCATCGCACGCAGCACCGCCTGATTGCTGATGCCACGCCGGCGCAGCGCGAGTTGAAACTCCATCCGTTCAATGTCGGCGGCTGGCTCGGCCATGCTAAGCCTCGCAGTTCAGGTGTGGTTCTTTTATCACTATGCCAGACGCCTCGACATCGGTTCCGCTTCGGTACGGCCGCGCCCGCCGCTTCCCACAAATAAATTTTTGCAACCGCGGAACAAATCTGCCGCTGAGACGTTTCCGCCGTTCTTAACAAAAAGAGGGCGACGGGCAGCAGGCTTTGCGCTAGTATAGCATGCCGCGCATCGCCTAACTTCTCTCGAATCTTGCAATAGCACGGGGTGGAGATGACGGCCGACGATACCGCTTGTGAAGGCAAACGCGTCCTCGTGGTCGAGGACGAGCCGATGATCCGTCTGTTGCTCGACGACATGCTCGCCGACCTCGGCTACACCATGGCAGCCGAAGCCGGCAGGCTCGACGAAGCATTGACGCAGGCCAAAGACGGCAAGTTCGACGTCGCGATTCTCGACGTCAATCTCAACGGACAACCGATCACGCCGGTGGTCGAAGTTCTGGTCAGGCGCGGCGTGCCGTTCGTGTTTGTCAGCGGCTATGCCCGGCGCGGCATCCCGGAGGCGCACAGCCACGTGCCGCTCCTGCAAAAGCCTTTCCAGTCCGACGGACTGGCGAGCGCGCTCGCCGCCGTGGCGGCGAAGGCGGCGAATTAACCCTCTTTCCCGCCGCGGCCGAACAGCGCCGCGAGCCGCGTCATATACGGGTCGTCCGTCATGTCGAGCTTGAGCGGCGTGATCGAGACGCGGCGCCGGTCGAGCGCCGCGAGATCAGTGCCGTCGGCGGCCTTGACGAACGGCTGGCGCACATAGCCGATCCAGTAATACGGATTGCCGCGGCCGTCGGTGCGTTCGTCGATATGCAGGCGCTCCTGGCGGCGCCGTCCTTGCGCGGTGACTTCGACGCCCTTGACCTCCTCGGGCAAACAATCGGGAAAGTTGACGTTGACCAGAATGTCGTGCGGCATGCCCTCTTCGAGCACGCGGCGGATGATGTCGGGCGCGAATTTCAAGCTGGTCTGCCAGTATGGCGCATGGCCGTTGCGCGACTTGTAGGACTGCGACAGCGCCAGCGACGGAATGCCGAGCACCGCAGCCTCCAACGCGCCGGCGATGGTGCCGGAATAGATTACGTCCTCGCCGGCATTGCGGCCACGGTTGACGCCGGAGAGTACGAGATCGGGCACCTTGTCCTTGAGCAGATGCCGCACGCCCATGATGACGCAATCGGTCGGCGTGCCGCGCACCGCGAAGCGGCGTTCTTCCACCTGGCGCAGCCGCAGCGGATCGTTGAGCGTCAGCGAATGGGCGACGCCGGACTGGTCGAATTCCGGCGCCACGATCCAGACGTCGTCGGCCAGCTGGTGCGCGATCTTCTGACAGACGTCGAGGCCCTCGGAATGAATGCCGTCGTCATTGGTGATGAGGATGCGCATATCATTTCTCCCCCGCTTGCGGGGGAGATGGCGAGCGCAGCGAGCCAGAGGGGGCGCGCGGCCAGCACGCTTGCGCGAGCCTCACGGCCCCCCTCCCTACCCTTCCCTGCAAGCGGGGGAGGGTTTTTGTCTGGCGGCGCCGCATGACAGTGACCTTCATCACTTCTCGATCTTCTTCATGCCGCCCATGTACGGCGCGAGCGCTTCCGGCACGGCGATCGAGCCGTCCTCCTGCTGATAGGTCTCCATCACCGCAATGAGCGCGCGGCCGACCGCGACGCCGGAGCCGTTGAGCGTGTGCACATGGCGCACCTGGCGGCCCTCCTTGGTGCGGTAGCGCGCATTCATGCGGCGGGCCTGGAAATCGCCGCACACCGAACACGATGAAATTTCGCGATATGCGTTTTGCCCGGGCAGCCATACCTCGATGTCGTAAGTCTTCTGCGCGGCAAAACCCATGTCGCCGGCCGACAGTGTCATCACGCGGTAATGCAGATCGAGCCGCTTCAACACTTCCTCGGCGCAAGAGAGCATGCGCTCATGCTCGTCCTTCGATTGCTCCGGCGTCGTGATGGAGACAAGCTCGACCTTGGTAAACTGATGCTGCCGGATCATGCCGCGCGTATCCTTACCGGCCGCGCCGGCCTCGGCGCGGAAGCACGGCGTGCAGGCGGTGTAGCGCAGCGGTAATTGCGCTTCGTCGAGGATGGATTCGCGGACGAGATTTGTTAGCGGGACTTCGGCGGTGGGGATGAGCCAGAGGTTTCGTTCTTCTTCAGCTTGCAGCTCTTCGGCACGCTTCATCAACTCATTGTAAGTCTCTCGGTCCGAAGGGAACTCTTCGCGAACAGCTTGGAGAACAAGCTCAGGAAGCATGTTCGGATCCGCTCCTTCTTCCACTTGAGAGGAAAATCTTTTTATGAAGTCAGGTCTTTTCTTCAGTACGAACGCTAACGCCGCCATCCCTCTAAAAGCTATATTCTGAAATGATCGAGGATCTACATCGCTAATTCGGGTTGAAAATTGATCATTTTTGAATTTTGGCAATTGAGCCGTTCCATACATGACATCGTCGCGCACTAAGAGTGGCGGCGACACCTCAACATAATTGTGTGGCTCACGTGTGTGGACGTCCAGGAAAAATTGCCCAAGCGCGCGTTCGAGTTGCGCAATACCTTTCTTCAAAACGACGAAACGCGCGCCGGACAATTTCGCAGCGGCTTCGAAATCCATCTGGTCGAGCGCTTCGCCGAGTTCGAAATGCTGTTTCGGTGCGAATGCGTAATTGCGCTGGGCGCCAAAGCGATGATGCTCGACATTGTCGTCAGCGTCTTTGCCGTCAGGTACATCATCGAGCGGCAGGTTGGGAATTTCGGCGAGCGCGTCGTCCAACTGTTTGGAGGCCTTTTTCTCGGCCGCTTCCATCGCCGGCAGCGAATCTTTCAGAGCCGCGACCTCGGCCATGAGGTCCTTGGCCTTCGTTTCGTTCTTGCTCTTCTTCGCTTCGCCGATTTCCTTCGACGCGGCATTGCGGCGGGCTTGTGCGGTTTCGAGTTCGAGGATTTTCTTGCGCCGTTCCTCGTCGAGCGCGATCAGCCGCTGGGCTTCCGGCGGCAGGCCGCGGCGCGCCAGACCGCGATCGAACGCGTCGGGATGTTCGCGGATGAAGCGGATGTCGTGCATTGGGCAATTGCTCAGTGAGTCGCAGCGGACTTCTAGCAGCCCGGCGTTCGTTCGTCATGCGCCGCATGACCGTGCGTTTCCCGGGCGCAGCGCAGCACGGAGCGTAGCGCAGTGGTGCGCTGCAGACCCGGGATCGTCACAAGCGCCGAATTTGAGACGATCCCGGATCAGCGGTGCACCGCTTCGCGCTGCACCGCATCCGGGAAACGCGCTCGGTGGGTCACTCCGCCGGCTTGGCGGCCGCGGCGGCTTCGGCGGCGGCGCGCTCGGCGGCGAGCCGCCTCTCCACCGCGCGCACCGACCAGATCGAGCCCTCGTAGAGCGCAAGCAACGGCAGCGCCAGCGACATCTGGCTCATCACGTCGGGCGGGGTCAGCACTGCAGCGATGACGAAGGCACCGACGATGAAGTAGCGGCGCTTGGATTTGAGCTGATCGGAGGTGATGATGCCGACGCGGCCGAGCAAAGTAAGGATCACCGGCAGCTGAAAGGCGACGCCGAACGCCAGAATGAGCTTCATCATCAGCGACAGATAATCCTCGACCTTCGGCAACAGCTCGATGGTCGCGTCGCCGGCACCGCCGAGCTGCTGCATGCTGAGCGAGAACCGCGTGATCAGTGGCCAGACCACGACGTAGACCACCGCGGCGCCGAGAAAAAAGAAGATCGGCGTCGCGATCAGGTACGGCAGGAACGCCTTGCGCTCGTTGCGGTAAAGCCCGGGTGCCACGAACATGTAGATCTGGGTGGCGATGATCGGGAACGCCAAGAAAATCCCGCCGAACACCGCGAGCTTGAGCTGGACGACGAAATATTCGAGCAGGCCGGTATAGATGAATTTCGAATTGGCCGCGCCGGCCACATAGACGTAAGGCCAGGTCAGGACATTGAAGATGTGCTTGGCGATGAAGAAGCAGCCCGCCGTCGCGATGCCGAACGCCGCCAGCGCCTTGATGAGCCGCGAGCGCAGCTCGATCAAATGATCCATCAGCGGCGCCTTGGTCGCCTCGATCTCCTTCTCCTCGTCTTCGCGGCTAGCCATGTCCGTCACAGTCCGTCACGCCCGCGCAGCGCTATCCGCCGGCGCGGCATCCGCGTCGGCATCAGGAGCATCGGCCGGCGGCGTCGGCGCGTTCGATGGCTCTGCGGCTGGCGTCGCGGCCGGCAGCGACGCAGCGGCATCGCTTTGCGGTGCGGGAGCTGCGTCGGATACAGCCGCCGGCGTCGGCGCGGCGAGTGCCGGCTCGGCCGTCGCAGCGGGGGCGGGCGTCTGCTCCGCCGGCGCACTGAGCGAACGCTGCATTTCGCTGCCGACGCTTTGCACGTCCTCGCGTACACTCTTGAGCGGATCGAAATCGGCGACGTCGCGCGCCATATCGTCGACCGACTTCTTCAAGTCGGCCATCTCGGCTTCGCGCATCGCCTCCTGAAACTGGTTCTGGAATTCGGCGGCCATGCTGCGCACCTTGCGCGTCCATTGGCCGAGCATGCGCATCACTGCGGGCAGCTCTTTGGGCCCGATCACGACCAGCGCCACGATGCCGATCAGGAGGAACTCGCTCCAGCTGATGTCGAACATGAGGGAAAGGTCCCCGGCCGCGCTCGCCGCGTATCGCATCCGTCCTCGACCCACGCCGTGGCGAGGAGATCAGGAAATCGGCCGACCGCCGAACGGCCGTTGCGTTCCGCCATGCCCGCTCCGCCCGGATGCCGAAGGCGAACGAGCCGCGTGGCCTCGTTATGACATCGTGCGCTCGACCTTGCTGTCGGCCTCGGCGCGCTGCGCCGCTTCGTGGTCGAGGCTCTTGATCGGCGCATCGGTCTTGGCCGGAGCCGTATCGTCGTCGGCAAGGCCCTTCTTGAACGACTTGATGCCCTTGGCGAAGTCGCCCATCAGGTCGGAAACCTTGCCGCGCCCGCCGAACAGCAGAAGCCCGACCGCGAGAACGATCAGCCAATGCCAAATGCTTAGACCGCCCATGAAATCCTCCGTCCGCAACCGCGTTTGCGCCCGCGGCAAGGTGTCGATTTAAACCTGAAACTAGGCGTCGCGGGCGGCAAAAACAAGCGCAACCGCAAAGCCGCTACGCCGCAGGGTGAATGGGGCCGCGCGGCGTGCGCTAAAGCGCCTTATTGCTCGTCACTCGGTGCGATCGCTGGGCGGAACCAGACCGAGATCGAGGTCGCCCGGTTCGAGCGGGTCCTCGTCCTCCCGCAGCGCCGGATCGTCCGACGGCACCGGGACCTCGAAACCGGCCGGCAACGCTGCTTCGAACAGGCCGGCGCCTTTGAGTTCGTCGAGGCCGGGCAGATCGCCGAGTGCGTCCAGGCCGAAATGCGACAGGAACGCTTCGGTAGTTCCATAAGTCACCGGCCGGCCCGGCGCTTTGCGACGGCCGCGCAGCCGGATCCAGCCGGTCTCCAACAGCACGTCGAGCGTGCCCTTGGACGTGGTCACGCCGCGAATTTCCTCGATCTCGGCCCGCGTCACCGGCTGGTGATAGGCGACGATGGCGAGCGTCTCGATGGCGGCGCGCGACAGTTTGCGCGGCACCACGGCCTCGCGAGTCAAGAGCCAGGCGAGGTCGCTTGCGGTCCGCAGCGTCCATTTGCCGGCGACACGAACGAGATTGACGCCGCGCGAGGCGTATTCGTGCTGCAGCTGCGTCAGTAGCGCGCGCACGTCGACGCCGGCCGGCAGCCGGGCAGCCAAAGTCTTTTCGTCGAGCGGTTCCTCGGCGGCAAACAGCAAAGCCTCAAGGATGCGCAGTTCCTCGGCGCGCTCCTCCCGCTCCGTTTGGTCTCTGTCGCCGACAATCACCCGCATCTCTGCCACATTGCCCATAAAAGGTCCCCTCCTCACCCATTCCCCGCTTCGGGCGCGGTGCCGTTTTCGCTCGGCCGGGCGCGCGCCCGCACGTAGAGCGGCGCGAATGCCGCATGCTGATGCAATTCGAGACGGCCTTCGCGCACCAGTTCGAGCGCGGCGGCAAAACTTGAGGCCAGCACCGTCGGCCGTTGCGACGGTTCGACCAGATATTCCATGAGATACTGATCGAGCGGGCTCCAATCGAACGAGCACCCGATCAGCCGCTCGACCGCCTCGCGCGCCTCGGCAAGCGACCACACGGTGCGCTTTGGCATGCGCACGATGGTCCTGGCCTGAGTCTGCCGCCGCGTCGCATAGGCCGACAGCAGATCGTAGAGCGTTGCGGTCCATTGCGGCCGCTTGATCTCGGCAATCGGCTCCGGCTGGCCGCGCTGGAAAACCTCGCGGCCGAGTTGCGGCCGATTGAGCAATTGCTCGGCGACCTGACGGATCGTCTCGAGCCGGCGCAGCCGCTGCGCCAGCGCGTTGGCCATCTCTTCGGCGCTCGGCCCTTCCGGCGCCGGCGGCTCGGGCAGCAACAATCGCGATTTCAGATAGGCAAGCCAAGCCGCCATCACCAGATAATCGGCGGCAAGTTCCAGGCGCAGCTTGCGCGCCTCTTCGATGAACGCGAGGTACTGGTCGGCCAGCGCCAGAATGGAAATTTTGGCAAGGTCGACTTTCTGCTGCCGCGCCAGCGAGAGCAGAAGGTCGAGCGGGCCTTCAAAGCCCTCGACGTCGACGACCAGCGCCGGCTCATCGGCGGCGCGCTCTGTCAGTTCCGTCTCGAAGTCTACTTCTTCGGCGTTCATGCCCACCCCTGCGCCGGTTGCCAAAGGCCGTGCAACAACGCGGCAAACTCGGCGCGCGCGGCCGCAATATCCAGCGCCGCGGGCGGCTGCCGCCTCGCCAGCGCCGCAGCCGCGCGACGCGCCGCTTCGCCTTGCAACAGTGGCGCCGCGGCGGCGACGGACTGCATCTCCGCCAGGTCGCCGTTGCAGTGGAGCACGATGTCACAGCCGGCCGCGAGCGCGGCGCGCGTGCGTTCGCCAAGCGTGCCGCTCAATGCGCCCATGGAAATATCGTCGCTCATCAACAGACCCGCAAAGCCGATCGAACCGCGAATCACGTCATGCACTATAGCCGCCGAAGCGGTGGCCGGCGCCACCGGATCGATAGAAGCAAACACCACATGGGCGCTCATCGCCATTGGCAGATCGACCAGGCCGCGGAATGCGGCAAAATCGGTAGCCGCCAAAGTTGCCCGGTCGGCAGTGACCACCGGCAACTTCTTGTGGCTATCCGCGGTGGCGCGGCCATGGCCGGGACTATGCTTGACTACCGGCAGCACGCCGCCTTCCATCAGCCCCCGCGCAAAGGCTCCCGCGAGATCGATAACCTGCTTCGGCTCTTTGCCAAAAGCGCGGTCGCCGATAATCGGGTCGGCCTCAGCCACCGGCAGGTCGGCAACCGGCGCGCAATCCACGTCGATGCCGACAGCGTACAGATCGGCGGCGATCAGGCGCCCGCCAAGGCTCGCAGCTGCAATCCCCCGGGCATGGTCGCGCTCATAGAGCCGGCCACACACCGCCGCAGGCGGGTATTTGGGCCAATGCGGCGGGCCTAAGCGCTGGACGCGCCCGCCCTCCTGGTCGACCAGGACCGGCGCCTCATGCCCGATGGTTTCGCGGAAATCGCCGATCAGCCGACGAAGCGTATCCGCAGCACCGACATTCCGCGCGAAAACGATCAAGCCCCACGGCTGCGTCTCGCGCAGGAACGCGCGTTCCGCGTCGGTCAAAGCCGTTCCGGCAACACCCGTGATGAACGCACGCATGGTCGCCGCTTAGCTGCCGCGCTGCGCGAGGGTCAAGCGCTAAGCCGCTAATTTTTCTGGATGATACAGCTGCCGCCCGCGGCCTTGAGCTTGCTGCAGAGTTCCGTGGCCTGCTCGCCTGAGGCAAACGGACCGACGAGGGCGCGGTAGTACACGCCCTTGGCGCCGAGATCGGCGCGGCGCACCATCGGATGGCGTCCGCCGAGCTCTTGCGGGTACTTGGCTTGCAGGGCGCGGAATGCCGCCTCGGCTTCCTCCTCGCTGCGTTGCGAGGAGACCTGTACCGCATAGCCACCGCCCCCTGCGGGCGTCGCTTCCGCCGGCGGCGCTGGTGTCCGCATCGCTACATGCGTTCGCTCCGGCTCGCGGGCGCGCCCATCGCCTCCCGGCGACGGCACGATGGAGAGCGGGCCGCCGCCTCTCGCTGTCTGCCGCGGCTCCCGCGGCGCCTGCTGCTCATGCGGTTTTGCTGCATGCGCAGCCGGCAGCGCGGCGACGGGAGGCGGATTCGCATTAGCATTAGCCGCCTGGCCGGGCCGGATGATCACGGTGTGAACCGGCCTGGCTCCAGACGGCGCCGGGCCCGGCGCCGGCAGAGGCGCCTGCACGGCAGGAAAGTCAGCCGCGGCAGGCGGCGGCGTCTGAATGGCCGGCGGCGCAGCGATTGGCTGCGGCGGGTTCGCGCTGGCAGGCGGCGACGCCCCTGGCAGCGGCGCCACCGGCGCGTTCGAGACGACGGGGATCGTATTGACGACGCGCGGGATCGGAGGATTGGCCGACTGAACGTCGATCGGCTGCTCCTGGTGCTCGACCAAGCGCTCGCCCGCCCCTTGATTGGCGGCTTGCGACTGGCCCGGGTTACCGGCTTGCGCCTGACTCGGCTGTACCTTGATCGGCTTGTCGTCAGGCTTGATCAACGGCGGCACCAATCCCGAAACCATCGAGCCTCCGAACATCGCCCGGTACCCCAGGGCCCCGGCGGTGCCGAGCACAGCCAAGCCCAAAACGGCGAGGATCAGGATGGTACCGCTGCGGCGCGGGGCGCGGCTGTCGTGCTCGTATTCTTCCTCAGGCGCGGCGCCATCGTGCTCTTCGTGCTCCTCATGATGCGAACGATCATCAACGGGATAAGGCTCGTGCTGCGTCGGCTCGTAATGCGGCGATTGCGTCTGGAATGCAGGCGCCCGCCGCTCGTCGTGATCGGGAAAATCATCAAACGCGAGTGTTGGACCCGCGTGCTGCCTCGGCGGCGGCGGGTCGGCATGGCCATCATCGCGGTCGCGCCCATGCGACCACGCTGCGCTGTCGGACGGAGGCTCAGCGTAAGCCTCGTGGGCGTCGTTGCTCGGCGCGGCGTAAGGGTCGTCGCCGGCGACCCAGTCGAGTCCCGCCGCAGGAAGCGCTTCGTCATAACGCTCGGCTTCGCGGACGGCGGCGCCGCTGCCGGCAGACCGAGGCGCCCTTTCGCCGATCAAACGCGCGAGTTCCGCCAACGGATCGGCGAGGCTGTCCGAGGCTGCGGGACGCGCCCGCGGATCGCGGCTCCGAAAATCGTCGGCCATAAAACCCCTGCCCCGTTGCGCGCCCCCTCGACCGTCGACCCCTCGAAAGCTACGGAGGATTACCGCATCTCGTCCGGCGCCTTAACTCCAAGCAATGCGAGCCCCGAGGCAAGCACGGTAACTACGCCTTTTACGAGGACGAGCCGAGCCGCAGTCGTTTGTCGATCATCTTGGATAATGAAGCGTAAATGAGGCGCGGCGTTACCGAGCGTCCAAAGCGCATGAAATTCGCTCGCCAAATCGTAGAGATAAAAGGCAATTCGATGCGGCTCGTGCGCTTGCGCGGCGGCTTCGACCACGCGCGGGTACATGGCAATTCGCCGCATCAGCGCAAGTTCGGCGGGGTCGCTCAGGCGGCCGAGCTCGGCCTCATCGGCCAGTTCGGCAATGTCTTGCGGCAGGTCGGAAAAGATCTCGCGCGCGTTGCGGAAGACCGACTGGCCGCGGGCATGGCCGTACTGGACGTAAAACACCGGGTTGTCGCGCGACTGCTCGATGACCTTGGCGAGATCGAAATCGAGCACCGCGTCGTTCCGACGGAACAGCATCATGAAGCGAACGGCGTCGCGGCCGACTTCGTCCACCACCTCACGCAGGGTGACGAAGTCCCCTGCGCGCTTCGACATTTTGACCGGCTCGCCGGCGCGCAGCAGCTTGACGAGCTGGATCAGCTTGACGTCGAGTTCAACCTTGGCGTCGCTCAAAGCCTTCACGGCCGCCTTCATTCGCTTGATATAACCGCCGTGGTCGGCGCCCCACACGTCGATTAACGTGCGGAAGCCACGGCCGATCTTGTCGGCGTGATAGGCGATATCCGAGGCGAAGTAAGTGTAAGAACCGTCCGACTTCATCAAGGGCCGGTCGACGTCGTCCCCGAATTGGGTAGAGCGAAACAGCGTTTGCTCACGGTCCTCCCAGTCCTCGATAGGCGCTCCTTTGGGCGGCGGCAGGCGTCCCTGATAGACAAGGTCGCGCTGGCGCAACCAATCGATCGTTCGAGCGACCCGATCGATTGAATTTCCGCCAAGCTCGTCCTGGAAAATCAGTGTCCGCTCATAAAAGAAGCGATCTTGGCTTATGCCGAGAGCAGCTAGGTCGTTGCGGATCGCTATCATCATATTTTCGAGCGCGATGGCTCGAGCAACCGCGAGCCCTTCCAGCTCGGGCGAATTCTTGAGCGTCTCGCCAAACGTTTTCGCGATGAGCTCGCCGACGGGTTTGAGATAATCGCCAGGGTAAAGCCCCTCCGGAATCTCGCCTATGTCTTCCCCAAGCGCTTCGCGGTAGCGCAGATAGGCCGAGCGCGCGAGCGTATCGACCTGCGCGCCGGCGTCGTTGATGTAATATTCGCGCGTGACCTTGAAGCCGGAGAATGCGAGCAGGTTCGCCAGCGCATCGCCGAACACGGCACCGCGGCCATGGCCGACATGCAGCGGGCCGGTGGGATTGGCCGAGACGTATTCGACATTGACCGGCGTGTCGCGCCCGATATCGCTTGCGCCGTAACGCGTACCGGACCGTACCGCGGCTCGAAGCGCATCGAGCCACGCCGCCGGCTTGAGCGTGAGATTGATGAACCCCGGTCCCGCCACCTCGACGCCGTGGATGAGGTCGTCGGCGCGCAGTTTTTCTGCGATCGCCTCGGCAAGCTCGCGCGGCTTCTTGCCGGCATCCTTGGCGAACACCATGGCGGCGTTGGTGGCCATATCGCCGTGCGCCGCATCGCGCGGCGGCTCGACCGTGAGGCGCGATTGGTCGAGGCCGGCCGGCAATGCACCGGCGGCACTCAGCGCTTCGACAGCGCGGCGAACGCGCGCAAGAATTTCGGCGAAAATGTTGTCTACGGCCATGGCTTAGCAACACGCCGCTTGTTGCGGCGTGGCGCGCCTAACGCAGTTCGGGGGTCGAGTCAAAGAGCCGGGCATGCTCGGCGAGCGCGTAGCGGTCGGTCATGCCGGCAATGAAATCGGCGATGCGGCGGGCGCGCCCGGCTTCTTCGGCGTCGGCAAGGCCCTCGCGCCACTCGGCCGGCAAATCTTCGGGGAGCGCGCTGTAGCGGGCGAACAGGCTTTTGATGACGCCAGCGGCCTGATCCATCACGCGCATGACCCGCGCATGGCGATACATGCGCCGCTTCAGAAAGGCTTTTATCTCACGGTCCGCCTCGCCGATAGCGGAGGAGAAGCCGGCAACCGGCGCAGCGGCCTGTCGCACCTCATCGGCCGAGTGCGGCGCCAGTCCCGCAAGCCGCCGCCGGGTTTCAGCGACGACATCCTCGATGAGAAGCCCGATCAGCCGGCGGATGAATTCATGCACCACACGGCTGTCGTCGAGGTCCGGATAGGCCGCGCGAATGGCGCTGATGATCTTTCCGGGCAGCGCGACGGCCCCGATATCGTCGAGCGAAAACAGCTCGGCGCGCAATCCATCGTCGATATCGTGCGCGTCGTAGGCAATGTCGTCGGCCACCGCGGCGACCTGCGCCTCCGCGCCGGGAAAACTCCACAGCTGCAGGTCCTGCATGCGCGAATAGGCGAGGATCGTGTCCGGCACCTTGCGCTCGCGATCGCGCCCGAGCGGACGACCGTCCCGGTCGGTGAGCGGCCCGTTGTGCTTGATCAAGCCTTCCAGCGTCTCCCAGGTGAGATTGAGCCCGTCGAATGAGGGATAGCGCCGCTCCAGCACGGTGACGACGCGCAGCGTTTGCGCGTTGTGATCGAATCCGCCGAATGCGGCGAGGCATTCGTCAAGCGCCCGCTCCCCGGCGTGACCGAACGGCGGATGGCCGAGATCGTGGGCAAGGGCCAGCGCCTCGGCAAGGTCCTCGTCGAGCCCAAGCGCCCGGGCGAGCGCGCGCGCCACCTGCGCGACCTCCAGCGTGTGGGTGAGCCGGGTACGGTAATGGTCGCCCTCGTCGAAGACAAAGACTTGCGTCTTGTGCTTGAGCCTGCGGAAGGCGGTCGAGTGGATGATGCGGTCGCAGTCGCGACGGAAGGCGCTACGGCTTACGCTGGGCGGCTCCGGATGCAGCCGGCCACGGCTTTGCCGCGGATCGCAGGCATAGGGCGCGCGCGGTAAGGAGCTATCGATCGCCATGAACGCCCGGCCTTGTGCAATTGACCTCCGCCGCCCGCGCACTTAACTATCGCGTAGGTGGCGTGGCAATCGGCGGATTCGCCAGATTTCGCAACGCTTCGGCCGAAGAGGAACATGGACGCCACAATGGACGCCAATGTCGATCCGAACGTCATCGTGACCGAGCGTGCGGCGGCCCGGATTGGCGAGATTTTGCGCCGCGAGCCGGCCGGCACCATGCTGCGGGTGAGCGTCGAAGGCGGCGGCTGCTCCGGCTTTCAATACAAGTTCGACACCGAGAGTGCCCGCGCCGACGACGACGTCGTCATCGAGCGCGGCGACGCCACCGTGCTGATCGATCCGGTCTCGCTCGCCTACATGGCCGGCAGCGAGATCGACTTCGTCGACGATTTGATCGGCTCGTCGTTTCGGGTCAACAACCCGAAAGCCACCGCTTCGTGCGGCTGCGGCACCAGCTTCGCACTGTAGCCCTCCCCTGGAAACGATCACCGTTTCGAATTGTGCACGGCCGCAGTTTCTCATTGCGCAAAGCCGCGCACCGGCCTTTGAATAGATCGCAAGCCCAACGAGGCGCCTGCCTGTGCGTATCGCCACCTGGAACGTCAATTCGGTCAAGCAGCGCATCGATTCGGCGCGCACCTGGCTTGCTGCGCGCCAACCCGACATCGTCTGTCTGCAAGAAACCAAGTGTCCCGATGAGGCGTTTCCGCGCCTCGAATTCGAGGGGCTCGGCTACAACGTCGCCGTCCATGGCCAGAAGGCGTTCAATGGCGTGGCCATCCTGTCGAAATTCAAATTCGACGAAGTGACGAGCGGCCTGCCGGGCGACGACAGCGACGATCATGCCCGCTTCATCGAAGCGGTGATTTCGACCGCGGGCGGTGCGCTGCGGGTCGCCAGCCTCTATCTGCCCAACGGCAATCCGCCGCAGACCGACAAATACAGCTACAAGATCGGCTGGATGAAGCGGCTGTCGGCGTACGCCCGCGAGCGGCTTGCACACGAAGAGCCGCTCATCCTGGCCGGCGACTACAACGTGATCCCGACCGTCGACGATGCGAAGAATCCACAAGGATGGGTGGGCGACGCTTTGTTTCTGCCACGCACCCGCGACGAATTCCGCACGCTGATCAATCTCGGTCTGACCGATGCTGTCAGGGCCGCTAGCGACGATGCCGGCCTCTATACGTTTTGGGATTATCAGGCCGGCGCCTGGCAGAAGAACAACGGTATCCGCATCGATCACCTGCTCTTGTCGCCGCAAGCAGCCGACCGGCTGTCGAGCGTCGGCATCGACAAGCACGTCCGCAGCTGGGAGAAGCCGTCAGACCACGTGCCGGTCTGGGTGGAGCTTGATATCGCGGCGAAATGAAAAGCGGCGCTAGCCGCTAATCGTGCCGGCCGTTGATCCACTCTTTCAGATAAACGAGAGCCATGGCGCGCTCGTCGTCGCTGGCGCGGCGGAAGGCGTTGTCGTAGAGCGGCTTGACCCAGGCGCCGTCATTGCCGGCGCAATCGCGGCCGAGCGTGAGCCACATCAGGCCGCGCGCCGCCTGCCGCGGCACCTGCACGCCGCGGAACAGAATGTCGCCAAGCGCGACCTGCGCCCGGCACTGGCCTTGGGTCGCCGCCTTTAGAAACCAGCGCGCCGCTTCATGCACGTCGCCCGGCGTGCCGTTGAGATAGAGACGGCCGAGCTCGTACTGCGCTTCGGGATCGGCGAAATACGACGCCGCGAAGTTGAACATCTGCCGGGCGCGGCCGCTGTCCGGCTTAATGGTCGAATTGGCAATGCCGCTCAGATAGTAGCGGCCGAGCGCCACGAACGCGTTGGCGACGATGCGTGCTTGCGGCGTGCCCGGCGGCTCGTCGGCGTGCGAATTGGCGATCTGGCTGAAATAGTCGAAGGCGCGCAAATCGTCCTGTGCGACGCCGTTGCCGTCGGCGTACATGCGGCCGAGCTTCCACTGCGCGGCGGCGTGACCCTGATCGGCGGCGTATTGGAGCGCGGTAAATTCCTTGGTCTTATCGCTGCTCTCGCCCGGCGCCGGCGCGCGCAAACCTTCCTGCGGCGTCAACTCGGCGGTTGCCGGCGTTGCGCTGCCGTCGAAGGCAAACGCCGGCCCGACCAGCAAGCCTTGGCGGCTGCCGCTTAGGCCCCACGCGACGGCGAGCCCGACAAGCGCGGCCAACACCCCGCCGGTCGCAGCGCCCACCGCGCTCTTACGTATCCGCATAACACGCCTTCTCAACCGCTGCGCCCGGATGCGTGATGGCGCCATAGCGCGCCGAACCGACCTGCTGCGCGTATTTCCACAAATAGCCCGAGGTGAACTCCTCCCCCCGCGGCTTCCATTCCTTGCGCCGCGCTTCGAGTTCGCTCGCCGTCAGCTTGACGTCGAGCGTGCCATTGGCGCCGTCGAGGGTGATGATGTCGCCGTCGCGAATGAGCCCGATCGGGCCCCCGACCGCCGCTTCCGGTCCGATATGGCCGACGCAGAAGCCACGCGTCGCGCCGGAGAAACGACCGTCGGTGATCAATGCCACCTTGCCGCCCATGCCCTGGCCGTAGAGAGCGGCGGTGGTTGCCAGCATTTCGCGCATGCCGGGACCGCCTTTGGGCCCCTCATAGCGAATGACCAGCACGTCACCTTCCCTGTACTTCTTGTTTTTCACTGCTTCGAAGCAGGCCTCTTCGCCGTCGAAACAGCGCGCCGGTCCGGAAAATTGCAAGCGCTCCATTCCGGCAACCTTAACGATGGCGCCTTCCGGGGCGAGATTGCCTTTCAGGCCGATGACCCCGCCGGTCGGCAGGATCGGCTCGTCGGCCGGCCGGACCACGTCCTGATCGGGATTCCACTTCACCGATTTGAGGTTCTCGGCGATGCTGCGGCCCGTAACGGTAAGGCACTCGCCGTGCAAATAGCCATGGTCGAGCAACGTCTTCATCAACAGCGGAACGCCGCCAGCCTCGAACATGTCTTTGGCGACATAGCGGCCGGACGGTTTCAAATCGGCGATATAAGGTGTTCTTTTCAGGACTTCGGCGACGTCGAACAGATCGAACTTGATGCCGCACTCGTTGGCGATCGCCGGCAGGTGCAGCGCCGCGTTAGTCGAGCCGCCGGTCGCCGCGACGACCGCCGCGGCATTCTCCAAAGCCTTGCGGGTGACGATGTCGCGCGGGCGGATTTTTTTGACGATCAAATCCATGATCATCTCGCCCGCCAGCATGCAGAACTTGTCGCGGATCTCGTAGGGCGCCGGCGCGCCAGCCGAATAGGGCAGCGCCAGGCCGATCGCCTCCGAAATGGTCGCCATGGTGTTGGCGGTAAATTGCGCGCCGCAGGCGCCGGCCGACGGGCAGGCGTTCTGCTCGAGCGTCTCGAGATCGGCGTCCGACATGGCGCCGATCGAGTGCTTGCCGACCGCCTCGTAGACGTCCTGGATGGTGACCGGCTTGCCCTTGAAGGTGCCGGGCAGGATCGAGCCGCCGTAGATGTAGATCGACGGCACGTTGAGACGGCACATTGCCATCATCATGCCGGGCTGCGACTTGTCACAGCCCGCCACCCCGATCAGCGCGTCATAGGCGTGGCCGCGGACCGTCAGTTCGACCGAGTCCGCGATCACCTCGCGCGAAGGGAGCGAGGCCTTCATGCCGCCGTGGCCCATGGCGATGCCGTCGGTCACCGTGATGGTGCAGAACTCCCGCGCGGTGGCGCCGCCGGCGGCGACGCCCTGCTTGACCGCCTGGGCCTGCCGCATCAGCGCGATGTTGCAGGGCGCAGCCTCGTTCCAGCAGGTGGCGACGCCGACGAAGGGTTGATGGATCTGCTCGGAGGTCAGCCCCATGGCGTAATAGAACGCACGGTGGGGGGCCCGCTCCGCGCCTTCAGTGGCGTGCCGGCTCGGTAGGCGTGTCTTCAATTGTGTCTTGGCGTCCATCGTACTCACAAGGGCCACGCTTAATGGCCCCCTCGCCCCCCTCCGTCCCACCAGCCGATTTCAGGGCTTGTGCCCCTCCCCTGAAATCGGAAAGCTCCGCAATGGTTTCTGCGCGCTTGGCGTTGGCTGCCATCGGTCTCAAAGAATCCTATGGCCAAAAAGCGGCGCCAAAAGCGATGGCGGCGGACAACAATTAAATGTTCCCGGCGTGTGTCTCCGCGGCCACAGATTGGTGACCGCCGCCGCCTTGCTGTTAACTTGGGATTTACCGGACGGCATAGGGACTGCGACATTCAGCGCATGGGCAAACGGCTCACCCGCAGCTTTTTCAGTCGCAGCGTCCATGAGGTGGCGCCGGACCTGATCGGGGCGGTGCTGTTGATCGACGGCGTCGGCGGCCGGCTGGTCGAGGTCGAGGCCTACCACCACACCGACCCGGCAGCGCACAGCTATGGTGGGCCGACCGAGCGCAACGCGGTCATGTTCGGCCCGCCGGGCTATACCTATGTCTACCGCTCCTACGGCATCCACTGGTGCCTGAATTTAGTCTGCGAGCCGGCGGGGTCGGCCAGCGCCGTCCTGATCCGCGCCATTGAGCCGACCGAAGGACTTGCAGTGATGCGGCGGCGGCGTGGGGTGGCCGAGGAGCGCCTTTTGTGCTCGGGACCTGGCCGGGTCTGCGAAGCCCTCGGCGTCACCCATGCCCATAACGGCCTCGCGCTCACCGCGCCGCCGTTCGCGATTTTCGCCCGCAAGGGCGATGAAGAGGTGATCGCCGGCCCGCGCATCGGCCTCACCAAAGCGGTGGAAAAGCCGTGGCGCTATGGCCTCAAAGGCTCGCGGTTTCTCAGCAAGCCCTTTGGACCGGCGCGTTAGGACGGCAGCCTGAAACCCGGGTCGAAGCCCAGCTCCTTGCGTGCCTTATCGATTGAGACCGTGCCATCCTCGTCGGCGATGTTGTAGATGCCGGCGCCGCGCGTCAGCGCGAGGAACGCGGCTTGGGCGGCAGCGTCGACGTGGACTGGCGGCTTGCGCGCCGGTCCCTCGGTCCACGTACCGGGGCCGTAGAGCAGACCGTAGCGCAGCACCACCGGCTCCATGCCGGAGCCGAGCACCTGCGCCTCCATGTCGGCCGCGGCGCGCACCGTCGGCAGACGCGGCCCGTCGGTGAGGTTGAGCGGATCGGTCTCGACATGCGGCTCGCGGCCCGCCGCATAGGCGAAGGCAACGCTCTGCACGATGAAGCGCCGGGCGCCGGCCGCGCGCGCGGCGGCGATCAGGTTGCGGGTGCCCTCGCTGCGAATGCGGGCATTGCGCGGATAGGCCGCGACCAGCTCCTTCTCATCGAACACGCGCGGCAAATCGGTCAATTGATGAATGACAATGTCGGGCCGCGCCGCCACGACGGCGCGTTTGAGCGCGTCGGCATCGTATACATCGGCGACCACACCGTGGACGCCGGCGCTTTCCAGCTCGCGAACGACTTTTTCCGTGCGCGTCGAACCGGTCACGTCATGGCCGGCACCAAGGAGCAGCGGGATGAGCCGCCGACCGATCGCTCCGCTCGCGCCGGCGAGAAATATTCTCAGCGCCACGCGCTCACTCCGATTCCTTGAGCCGCGCCAGCGCTTCGATGATCTTTTGTTTGCGCGCCAGCGCCTCCTCGCGTTTTTCGCGTTCGCCTTCGACCACCTCCTCAGGAGCGCGCTTGATGAAATCGGCGTTGTTGAGCTTTTGCTCGACGCGCGCGATATCGGCGTCGCATTTCGCCAATTCCTTGGTGAGCCGCGCGCGCTCGGCCGCGAGATCGATAATGCCGGCGAGCGGCAGCGCTGCCACGTCACCGCGCACGACGAGCTGGAGCGCACCTTTCGGCACCGCATCGGCGAACGAAATTCCCGACAGCCGCGCCAGCCGCTGCACGAACTCCGACCAGTGCCGCGCCCGTATGGCGGTTTGCGGCGAGGCGCCGATCAGGACGAGCGGCAACGGCGTCGCGGCAGGGATATTCATCTCGACGCGCAGCGACCGGATAGCCGTAATGAGATCGACCACCCAGCCGATTTCGCCCTCGGCCACTTCGTCGTCGAGCCCGTCGTGCGCTGGCCAGGCATCGAGCGCCAGCAGATGATGCCGCTTCGACCCGTGCTCGGCGGTGACGCGCCACAGTTCTTCGGTGACGAATGGCATGAACGGATGCAGCAGGCGCAAGATCTCGTCGAGCGCCCAGGCAGCCGCGGCCCGCGTCTCTTTCTTGGCGGCGCCGTCAGGTCCCGTGAGCACGGGTTTGATGAGTTCGAGATACCAATCGCAGTAAACGTTCCAGACGAAGCGATAGATTGCGCCGGCAGCGTCGTTGAATTTGTAAGCTTCGATCGCCGCGGTGACTTCCCGCCCAGCCTTCGCGGTTTCGTGAATGATCCAGCGGTTCAACGTCTCCTTGGCCTCGTGCGCGGAAAAATCCGGATCGTGGGCGCAACCGTTGATCTCGGCGAAGCGCGCGGCGTTCCACAGCTTGGTCGCGAAATTGCGATAGCCTTCGACGCGCTGCGCCGACAATTTGATGTCGCGGCCCTGCGCCGCCATGGCGGCGAGCGTGAAGCGCAGCGCGTCGGCGCCGTATTCGTCGATCATCTCCAAAGGGTCGATGACGTTGCCCTTGGACTTCGACATCTTGGCGCCGGCGGCGTCGCGCACCAGGGCGTGGATATAGACGGTGCGGAACGGCACCTCGCGCATGAAGTGGAGCCCCATCATCATCATGCGGGCGACCCAGAAAAAGATGATGTCGAAGCCGGTCACGAGCGTTGAGGTCGGATAGTAGCGATTGAGTTCGGGCGTTTGGTCCGGCCACCCGAGCGTCGAGAACGGCCACAGCGCCGAGGAAAACCAGGTGTCGAGCACGTCGTCGTCGCGATGCAGATAGTCGCGGGCGAAGCGCGCGCGGCGCTCCGGATCGGATGCGATGTCGTCGCCTTCGTTGGGGCTGATCTCCTCGATGTCGGTGTAGTGCGCGAGCGCATCGGCCACCACGTCATCCTCGGTCTCGGCGACGAAAACCTTGCCGTCCGGGCCGTACCAAGCGGGAATTTGATGGCCCCACCAGATCTGACGGGAAATGCACCAGGGCTGAATGTTCTCCATCCAATTGAAGAAAGTCGCCTCCCACTGCGCCGGCACGAATACGGTCTTGCGTTCGCGCACCGCTTCGATGGCCGGCTGCGCCAAGGTCTTGGCGTCGACATACCATTGATCGGTGAGAAAGGGTTCGAGCACCGCGCCGGAGCGGTCGCCGTGCGGCACCACGTGGCTGGTTTGCTCGATCTTGTCGATCAGCCCCGCCGCTTCGAGCCGCTCGACGATCTTTTTCCGCGCGGCGAATCGATCGAAGCCATCCAGCGCCAGCGTTTGGTCGAGTTCGGTGGATGGCGCCACGCCTTCGAGAAAATCGTCATTGTCTTTCAGATCGAGCGCGGCCTCGTCGTCGAAAATATTGACCAGCCGCAAGCCGTGGCGGCGGCCGACCTCGAAATCGTTGAAATCGTGTGCCGGCGTGATCTTGACCGCGCCGGTGCCCTTCTCGGGATCGGCGTACGTATCTGCAACGATCGGGATGCGGCGGCCGACCAGCGGCAGCACCGCGGTCTTGCCAATAAGATGCCGCAGCTTTTCGTTTTCCGGATGCACCGCGACCGCGACGTCGCCCAGCATGGTTTCCGGCCGGGTCGTCGCCACGACGATGAACTCGCCGCTGCCCTCGATCGGATATTTGATGTGCCAGAGCTGCCCCCTGGTCTCGACCTGCTGCACTTCGAGATCGGAAATGGCGGTCTTCAGCTTCGGGTCCCAGTTGACCAGGCGCTTGTCCTTGTAGATCAGGCCTTCGCGATAGAGCGCAACGAAGACTTTCACCACCGCGCGCGAAAGGCCCTCGTCCATGGTGAAGCGCTCGCGCGACCAGTCGCACGAGGCACCGAGCCGCTTGAGCTGACCGATGATGGTGCCGCCGGACTGCGCCTTCCATTCCCAGACGCGCTTGATGAACGCCTCGCGGCCGATGGCGCGGCTCGATTCCTGGCGCTGCATCAATTGCCGCTCGACCACCGCCTGGGTGGCGATGCCGGCGTGGTCGGTGCCCGGCTGCCACAGCACGTCCTTGCCGCGCATGCGCTCGAACCGGCACAGAATGTCCTGCAGCGTGTTATTGAGCGCATGCCCCATGTGCAGCGAGCCGGTGACATTGGGCGGCGGAATGACGATGCAATAGGGCGGCGCGGCCAGGCGCTCGGGGCGGCCGGCACGGAACGCGCCGGCGTCCTCCCAGGCTTGGTAAATGCGGCTCTCGACCTCGGCCGGGCGGTAGCGGTTTTCGATCATTGTGGTTTCGCTCTGGCGCGGGCTAAAAAGCCCGCGCCGTGCCGAGTGTCAACGCCGGCCCCCGCCCTCCCGCGCTCTGGTTCAAGCGATCGTGTCATCCTCCGCACAGCCTCATGCGCCGCCGCGGCAAAAAACGCCGACGCGCGCCATCGTGCTGCTCGCGGTGGCCGGCTTTGCCAGCCAGGCCCAGGTGCGGGTGACGGATTCGCTGTTGCCGCAGATCGCGGCCGATTTTCACACCAGCGTCGGCGCCGCTGCCATCGTCGTCACCGCTTACGCGGTCACCCACGGCACGATTCAGCTCATCATCGGCCCGATCGGCGACCGCTTCGGCAAATATCGCACCGTGGCGCTGATGTGCACCTTGGCGGCGGTGCTGGTGGCGATCTGCGGCACGGCCGCATCGCTGCCGCAGCTCGCTTTGGCGCGGCTCGCGACCGGTGCGGCCGGCGGCTGGATCATTCCGGTATCGATGGCGTATGTGGGCGACGTCACGCCGCGCGAACGGCTGCAGCCGATCCTTGGACGCTATCTCTCGGGGCAAATCATCGGCCAATTATTCGGCCAGGCCGCCGGCGGCATTTTGGGCGACCTCCTTGGCTGGCGTCGCGTGTTCTTCGTGCTTGCCGCGCTGTTCGCAGTGGCCGCGACCGGATTGATCTTCGAACTCTGCGCCAATCCGCAGACGCGCGTTCGCCGCGCTTCGCCGACGGGCGGCAACTCAAGCCAAGGCAGGAAAGGCTTTGTCGCTGATTACGTCGCGGTGCTGTCGAATGGGTTCGCCCGGATCGTGATCGTCGCGGCGTTCATCGAAGGCGCACTGATGTGGGGCGCGTTCGCCTATATCGGCGCGCATCTGCACCAAAAGTTCGGCGTCAGCTTCACCCTGGTTGGCGTCACAGTCGCATGCTTCGGCGTCGGCGGCTTGATCTATGCCGGCCTGGTCAAGCTGTTGGTGCACCGGCTCGGCCAGATCAGACTCGCGATCGGCGGTGGGTTGGTTCTCGCGGCCGCATTTGCCGGACTGGCGATAGCGCCGGCGTGGTGGCTCGCGCCCATCGCCACGGTGGCGATCGGGCTCGGCTTCTACATGCTGCACAATACGCTGCAGACCAACGCCACGCTGATGACGCCGCAGGCGCGCGGCACCGCCGTCGGCCTGTTCTCGTCGGCGCTCTATATCGGGCAGACCGCAGGCGTCGCCGCCGGCGCGCTGGCCTACGACCGCTTCGGCGCCGTGCCGCTCTTTCTCGGTACCGCCGCAGCGCTGCCGATACTCGCAATCTGGTTTGCCCTCGAGCTGCGGCGGCAGCGGTAGTAAATAGTTTTGCTGTCCCGATCCTATAGCGAAAGGCCGAAGGTCTCGCTCAATCCCCGTCGACCGGCGACCGTGACAGTAAGCGCCCGACTGTCGCGAATGCGGGCAAGCCACTTCAGATCGAAGCAACGCTGCGCCAACACCGCGCCCACGACGCCGCCGAGATGCGGCCGCCGTTCGGTCCAGTCGAGACACGGGCGGCAGAAAATCCGCCGGCGGCCACGCGCCGCCGCGAGATCGACGCCGAAGTCGCGAAAGAACACCATACCGCTGTCGGTGAGTTCGCCGCCCTCGTCCGCCAGCACGAGGTGGCCGTGCGCGCACAACGCATCCGTCAGTGCGACGCCGAGCTTGCCGGCAACGTGGTCGTAGCAGGTCCGCGCATTGCGCATCGCATCGTCGAGCTTCGACGGCGGGCGATGCCGCGGCGGCGCATCGGCCACCACGGCCATGATGCCTTCGAGCATTTCGGCGACGCGCGGCGTGGCGATCCGGTAGTAGCGATGCCGGCCCTGCTTGACGCAGGCGATCAAGCGCCCATCGCTGAGCTTGCCGAGGTGTCCACTCGTCGTCTGCGGCGACACGCCGGCGGCATAAGTCAGTTCGCTTGCCGTCAGTGCCTGCCCGCCCATCAGCGCCGCCAAAATGTTGGCGCGCGCTGGATCGCCGATCAGCGCCGCTACCTCGGCCATTCGCACGTCCGCGGTCATCGCAACGTCCTCCGCAAACTTTCTTCGTTTCGAAAGTTCACACCGAATCTAATGCGCCGAAATCGGGCGGTCACTACCGAATAGTTCGGCCACGACCGTACTATCAGAACTTGAGCGGGCCGCCTCCGTTCCTCATTCGACGGCTGCGACAGAAGATTGCGGAGGCCATTATGACCATGACCGCTGTTGCGCTTCGCCCGCGCACATCCTCCAGCACCTCGCTTATCTTGCTGACCATGTCGCTCGGCGTGTTGATCGCGCAAGTCGACACATCCGTCGTCAATCTCGCCGTCAAAGAGATCGGCGCAAACCTGAAGGCCGGCGTGACCGCGCTGCAATGGGTCGTCGATGCTTACAATCTCGTCTATGCGAGCCTGCTGCTCACTGCCGGTACGCTCGCCGACATCTACGGGCGGCGTCGCATCTTCGCGCTTGGCATTGCGTTGTTCACGGCTGGCTCGCTGGTCTGCGGCCTGGCGCCCAATGCCGCAGTGCTCGTCACCGGCCGCGCCATCGCCGGGCTCGGCGCCGCGCTGGAAATACCGACCTCGCTTGCGATCCTCGCCGTCGCCTATCCGGACACGAAACAACGCACGCAGGCCTTGGGGGTGTGGGCAAGCTGCAACGGGCTTGCTTTCATCGTCGGCCCGACACTCGGCGGCGTGTTGGTCGAATCCGTCGGCTGGCGCAGCATCTTTTTGCTGATCATCCCGTTCTGCATCGCGGCGCTCGCGCTGACTGTAACGGCGGTGCCGGAATCGAAGGATCCGAAGGGCCGCAAACTGGACCTCCCTGGACAGGCGCTGGCCATCATCGCGCTCGGCGCACTGTCGCTCGCCGTCATCGAAGGCCCGCGTTGGGGCTGGCATTCAAACGGCACCATTGCGGCGTTCGCCTGCTCGATTGCGAGCGCCATCCTGTTCGTGCTGCGGCAGCGCGGCGCCGGCGCGCTGGTGCCGCTCGAAATGTTCAGAAATCGCGTGCTCTCCGCAAGTCTCGGCATCGCGGCCGCGATGACTTTCGGCATGTACGCGATGCTGTTCCTCACCCCGCTCTACCTGCAGGCGGGGCGCGGCGACGGCGCGCTCTTGGCCGGCATCGCGCTGCTGCCGATGTCGGTAACGTTCGTGATGGTCTCGCAGCTGTCGGGCAAGATTGCCAATGCCTACGGCCCGCGCCTGCCGATGACGCTCGGCATGGCGATGATGGGTGCCGGCCTGTTTCTGCTGGCGTTGTTGCCCCTCGACGACAGCCTGCTGCTGGTCGAAGGCGCACTCTTGGTTATCGGCTGCGGCCTCGGGCTCAATACCGCTCCAGTCAACGCGGTGGCGGTCGCCAACGTGCCCGCGGCACGCTCAGGCACCGCCTCGGGCCTCGTCAATACCGCGCGAATGGTCGGCGCGACGCTCGGCGTGGCGGTGCTCGGCGCCATCTTCGCCATGTTCGCCGGCGGCAGTGGCGACGCGAGCCATATCGTAGCGGGGCTGCCGCCCGCCTTTATCGGCGGCGGGATCGTCGAAATGATCGGCGCGGCGGTGGCCTTCGGCTTCATCCGCCGCAGCTCGCTGCATCCGGCAAAACACTAGATGGCGGTGGGCTACACCTTAACCAGAGGCACCTTCGGCACCGAGCCGCGGCCGGGACCGGGCGGGTTGTTGCCGCCCGGGCCGCCGGGCGGCTTGCGGCGCGGGCTGGCGCGGCGCTTTTTGGCGCGCCGCGGCTCCGGCAGCTTTTCGGCGCGCGGGGTCACCGGCCCTTCCGGATACTCGAAGCTGAGCTTGGCGTTGCCCGCTTCGTCGGTGAGCACGACGACGCGCACGTGGCCGCCGGACTTCAAGCGGCCGAACAGCACCTCGTCGGCGAGCGGCTTCTTGATGTGCTCCTGGATCACCCGCGCCATCGGCCGAGCGCCCATCAGTTCATCGTAGCCATTCGCGATCAGCCAGTTGGTCGCCTCGTCGCTCAGCTCGATGGTGACGTCGCGGTCGTCGAGCTGCGCCTCGAGCTGCAGCACGAATTTTTCGACGACCATGGCGATGACTTCGCGGGACAGGTGGGCGAACGTGATGATCGCGTCGAGCCGGTTGCGGAATTCCGGCGCGAACATGCGGTTGATCGCCTCCACGTCGTCGCCTTCGCGCTTGGAGCGGGTGAAGCCGAAGGCGGCGCGCGCCAAGTCGGAAGCGCCCGCATTGGTGGTCATGATCAAAATGACATTGCGGAAGTCGACCTGCTTGCCGTTGTGGTCGGTCAGCTTGCCGTGATCCATGATCTGCAGGAGCACGTTGAACAGGTCGGGATGCGCCTTCTCGATTTCGTCGAGCAGCAGCACACTGTGCGGATGCTGGTCGACGCCGTCGGTGAGCAGGCCCCCCTGATCGAAGCCGACATAGCCGGGCGGTGCGCCGATCAGGCGCGACACGGTGTGGCGCTCCATGTACTCCGACATGTCGAAGCGGATGATTTCGACGCCGAGCGAGGCGGCGAGCTGGCGCGCCACTTCGGTCTTGCCGACGCCGGTGGGGCCGGAGAACAGGTAACAGCCGATCGGCTTCTCCGGCTCGCGCAGGCCGGCGCGGGCGAGCTTGATCGAAGCGGCCAGCGCCTCGATGGCCTTGTCCTGGCCGTAGACCACGCGCTTGAGCGTCGCTTCGAGATGCTGCAGCACCTCGGCGTCATCCTTCGATACCGCCTTGGGCGGAATCCGCGCCATGGTGGCGATCGTGGTCTCGATCTCTTTGATGCCGATGGTGCGCTTGCGCCGGCTTTCCGGCAGCAGCATCTGCGCCGCGCCGGATTCGTCGATCACGTCGATCGCCTTGTCGGGCAGCTTGCGGTCGTGGATGTAGCGCGACGACAGCTCGACAGCGGCCCTGATCGCTTCGCTGGTGTAGCGAAGCTTGTGATAATCCTCGAAGTAGGGCTTGAGGCCCTTCAGGATCTCGATGGCGTCCGGGATGCTCGGCTCGTTGACGTCGATCTTCTGGAAGCGGCGCACCAGCGCGCGGTCCTTCTCGAAATACTGGCGGTATTCCTTGTAGGTCGTCGAGCCGATGCAGCGCACCGTGCCGGAGGCGAGCGCCGGCTTGAGCAGGTTCGAGGCGTCCATGGCGCCGCCCGAGGTGGCGCCGGCGCCGATCACGGTGTGGATTTCGTCGATGAACAGGATGGCGCCCGCATAGCCCTCAAGTTCCTTGATGACCTGCTTGAGCCGCTCCTCGAAATCGCCGCGATAGCGGGTACCGGCCAACAGCGTGCCCATGTCGAGCGCGAACACGGTGGCGTTGCGCAGCACGTCCGGCACTTCGCCGTGCACGATGCGCCGCGCCAAGCCTTCGGCGATTGCGGTCTTGCCGACGCCGGCCTCGCCGACGAACAGCGGATTGTTCTTCTGCCGCCGGCACAGCACCTGGATGGTGCGGTTGATCTCGGCTTCGCGGCCGATCAGCGGGTCGATCTTGCCTTCGCGCGCCTTCTTGTTGAGGTTGACGCAATAGGCATCGAGCGCGTCCACCTTCTTCTTCTGCTCGTCACCTGATTTCGTTTCATTCTCCTCTTCAGAGCCGCGCACCGGGCGCGCTTCCGACATGCCCGGCCGCTTGGCGATGCCGTGGCTGATGTAATTGACCGCATCGTAGCGCGTCATGTCCTGCTCCTGCAGGAAATACGCGGCATGGCTCTCACGCTCGGCGAAGATGGCGACCAGCACGTTGGCGCCGGTGACTTCCTCGCGGCCGGACGACTGCACGTGAATCACGGCGCGCTGGATGACGCGCTGGAAGCCGGCGGTCGGCTTGGAATCCTCGGCGCCGTCGGTGACCAGGTTGTCGAGTTCGGATTCCAGATAGGCGACCAGACTGCGGCGCAGCTTCTCCAGGTCGACGTTGCAGGCCCGCATGACGGCCGCAGCGTCCTGATCCTCGATCAGCGCCAGGAGGAGGTGCTCGAGCGTGGCATATTCGTGATGCCGCTCGTTGGCGAGCGCGAGCGCCCGGTGGAGCGACTGTTCGAGACTGCGTGAGAACGTTGGCATTTTAGAGTCTCTTCATCTGTACTGGACGCCCCTCCCCGGGAATCACTTCTTCTCCATTATGCACTGCAAAGGATGCTGATGTTTGCGGGCAAAGTCCATGACCTGCGTCACTTTTGTCTCGGCGACCTCGTAGGTGAAGACGCCGCATTCGCCGATGCCGTGCTGGTGCACGTGCATCATGATGCGCTGCGCCGCTTCATGGTCCTTGTTGAAGAAGCGCTCGAGCACGTGAACCACGAACTCCATCGGCGTGTAGTCGTCGTTGAGCAACAGGACGCGATAGAGATTGGGCCGTTTGGTCTGCGGCCGCGTCTTGGTGATGACGGCGGTGCCCGGACCGCTCTGGTCGCCTTTGCGCCGGCGGTCGTCGTCGGCCATGGCGAGCGGGCGATGTATGGTGTGGTCGTTCGGTTGCATTTGACGTCTATCGTGCGGACTTGCCCGATATCCGGGCCCCCCAAGGGAGCGCTGACGGCTGCCGCCCGCCACGCTCCCGATACACTATCATAGTGATCAAGCGCATCGCGTTCCAGATCGAATAAGCCACACCAATCGTTCGACCGCTTGGCATCGCTCCACCGCACTTTTCGAGCGCCCCACTCGGACGAACGCTGTCGCCGCAATGGCAACTCCGAAAATATGGCAATTGATCCGACATAACGGGCCAATTTTCAGCGCTGCCGCCCAACCGCAGCCGAGTTGTGACAACGGCGAAGCCGGATATTGGTTGCGCGCTGATCCGCGAATGCCAGCGAAGCCGGTCGCAACAATGTCCAACCGCATCGCTTCCAGTGCCGCGACGAACACCACGAGCGTAGGAGAATGCCAGCGTCGCAACCCGGGAGCGAACGTTGGGCGCTAGCGTAGCGGCTCGGCGAAAGCCGCGCGCAGCGGAGCGTAGGCCTCCCGGGCGAATTCGACATAGATTTCGCCGAGCTTGGTGGCCTCGGCGACAAACTCCTCATAGGCCGATCGCGCGAACTCGCTCTGCACCGCCAACGCGCTGTCCAAACTCTTGGCACCAAGGAGCTTTTCCCACGCGACCGCAGAGGATTCAGCCGACTTCCTGGTGTAATCGATGACTTCGACGGTCATGGCCTGGGCGCCCTTGGTCCAGACGCCGAGCGCGTTGAGCGCCATATCGAAGGAGGCTTTGCCGGACTTTTCCGTGTCTTGGCTGGTCATGCTCAACCTTCCGCCGGGGCTTGCCTATCGGGTGATATGGTTAACGGTTGCTGGTCGATTGCCTTGAAAAGGCCTTTTCCGGCGTCAACCGTAGCTATGGTGCGGGGCACAAAATGCAATGGTGTCAAAGCGCTGCACCAGAGGGGCCGCCGCGAGGCGACTTAACCGTTTGGCAAGCACGTCCGCCTAGCGTAGCTGGCCGGTCCCGCCCTAACCGCCGCATTTGAGGGCGGTTAAGGGGTGACCAGTTATGGTGTCGGGGGCAATGCCTCTTTTGCGCGGGTGACGGATCGGGCTCGGCCCGGCCTTCCTGTCGCAGGAGAAGCACCGTCCCAAAGGATGAAAAAGGGGTGAGCCCCAAAAGCGCGGGCTCGGTAAAGAGTTTTCAGGGACGGGGTGCCAATGGGTTGGACGAGCATCGAGGCCCGGCAGGGGCTTCGCAGTTGCGTCGTGGCTCTTGCCGCGGTCGGCGCGGCTCTCACCTTCACCGCCGGTGCGGCGGACGCGCGGCATCATGCGGGTCATCGCCGCGTGCACATCCATGTGGCGGGTCACATTCGGCACAGTCATTCTTCCGGCGAGGAGGTGGGTGGTTACTCGCCGCCAACCGCCTCGATCGTCATGGACGGCAACAGCGGCGCGGTACTCGAGGAGTCGAACCCGGACGCATTGCGCCATCCGGCCTCGCTGACCAAGGTGATGACGCTTTACCTGCTGTTCGAGCGACTCGATGCCGGCAAAATCCGGCTCGATACGCCGCTCAAGGTGTCGGAGCACGCGGCAGAGCAGGCGCCGACCAAGCTTGGGCTGCAGCCCGGCCAGACCATCGCGGTCGAGGACGCCATCAAGGCGGTCGTCACCAAGTCGGCCAACGACGTGGCGGTCGTCATCGCCGAAAATCTCGGCGGCAGCGAAGAGGCTTTTGCGGCGCAGATGACGCAAAAGGCCCACGCGCTCGGCATGAGCCGCACCACCTATGTCAACGCCTCCGGCCTGCCGGATGACGACCAGATCACCACCGCGCGCGACCAAGGCCTGCTCGGGCGGGCAATCCAGGATCGCTTCCCGCGCCTATACCGGTTCTTCTCCACGACCTCTTTCGTCTTCCGCGGCCGCACCATTCGCGGGCACAATCACCTGCTCGGCTCGGTGGTTGGCGTGGACGGCATCAAGACCGGCTACACGCGGGCTTCCGGCTTCAATCTCATCACCTCGGTGCACCGCGACGGCCGTTTCATCGTCGGCGTCGTGCTGGGCGGCCGGTCGGCGTTCGAACGCGACGCGCATATGCGCGCCCTGATCGACGCCAACATCCGCTTGGCTTCGGCGCGACGGACTGCTCCGGTGCTGGCCGAAGGCACTGGGCCAAAATATGCGCCGCAGGCGCTCGCACTGGCCAAGCCGCCTGCGCGAGCGATCAGCAAGCAATTAGCGGCGCCGCCTGCTGATGCGACGGCGGTCGCAACGGCAACCGCGCGTGCGACGGTTGGGTCAAGTGATCCGATCCGGCCGGTCCTGGTCAAAACCGTCACCTATCGCACGGTGACAGTGCGATCGGCATCGATGCAGCCGATGCCGGTGCTCGTACCGGTCGGCGAGCAAGCCCAGCCAGTCGTCGCGCAAGCACAGCAGGCCGCGCCGGCACCACCGCCCGCCGTCGCGCCCGTCCAGCGCCGCGCCGAGCCGGCGCCGCGTCCAGCCGAAATTCAGGTCGCCGCGGCTGAGGCGCATGCCGCCCCGGCCGACGCGCCGCATTACACCCTGGCCTCGAGCGAGCTGACGCCCGTTCCGGCGCCGCCGAAGCCCGAGCGTGCGCCAGCCGAAACCGCGAAAGCTGCGCCGGTCCAGCAGGCGCCTCCTGTTCCGGCGGCGCCGCAACATGTGCGCGGCGGGTGGGTGATTCAGATCGGCGCCTACGACGGCGAGCAGGAGGCCCGCCAGCATTTGAGCGATGCCCGCAGCAAAGCTCATCAGGCGCTTGCAGCTGCTGATCCGTTCACCGAACGCGTGCAGAAAGGCGACAAGTCGCTCTACCGCGCGCGGTTCGCGGGCTTCGACAAGGCGACCGCCGAAGCGGCCTGCCGGCAGCTCAAGCGCAGCGACTTCGCCTGTCTGGCGCTCAAGGACTAGACAACAAGGCCGCCCCGCTTCGCGGAAGGCGACCGCGTTTTAAGGGATCGTCATCGATAGAACGGACGGGAAGTCGCGCGAGGACCGCGCTTGGGAACCTCAGCGATGGCGGCGAAGCAGCACGTCCTTGGCCTCATTGACCCGGGCCGCAAGATACGTCGACCCCCCTTGATCGGGATGCAGTTTCTTTATCAGGGAGCGGTGGGCGCGCGTGACATCCTGCGCGCTCGCCCCCGGCTGCAGGCCAAGGATCTGATAGGCCTCCTCTTCCGTCATTTTGCCGCTGCGCGCCGAAGCCCGCCCGCCGCCGCGCCCCGCTGCAGCATCACCTTGCGCGTATTCACGCCAGCCGGGCTGCCGGCGATCAAGATACGCTGCGAGTAGATCGCGGCTGTCGGCGTCCACCGCGCGCAAAAGCCCGATCAGCGTCGCCACATCGAGGGAATCGAGCGAGGCGCCCCGGTGTGGGCCGGCCAGAATGCGGCCGCGCATCCGTCCGTTGCCGTGGTCGAGCTCCATTTCCACAAACGCGGTGCGCACGCGCGAGGCAGGGCCACCTGCGGTCTGCAGGCGCGGGCCAAAAAAACCGGCCGGCCACAGCGCCACCCATCCGAGCAGGCCGAGACCGAGTACACCGACAGTCACTGCGGGACCGATCTGGCCGCGGATCAACAGGAATGCGGCAAACAGCAGCGTGGCGAAGCCGCCAAGTTTTCGCACAAGAAGCGCCGCCTGCTTCGGATCGGCTTTGGCGAACGACTTCGCAGCCCAAATCAAGAGGACAAGGACGGCAACGCCGAGGATAAGGGCCATTTGCGGATTGTGGGGCTACTCGAGCCGTTTGCGCAATCGAGCGCAGCTTTTTTGCGCTGTTCCGTCGGCCGACGCCTCGTGCCGGCTGCAACGCTGCGTATCTATGAATAATACTGGCGATATTAAGAGCATGCGGCGCCCAGGCCCCTCGGCGGATGGACGGGCTCCAAAATGCTACTCCGCCAGGAGGTCGTGGGTCTCGAGTGGCTTGTCGGCGGAGGCAAGCCACTCGGCGCGGGCGGCGGCGCGGCGGCGGCCGCGTGCGTCGACCGGCAGCTTCAGCGCCTCGATCAATGCCTTGACCTCATCACGCGCAGTCACATGTGACAGGCTCGGCCGCTGTCCGAGCGTATCCTCGTTGAGCTCGTCGAGCGCGGTCAGTCCGCGCGGAAAGAATTCGCGATAGATCACGCGCTCGGCAAAGCCATCGGCGGCGCGGAAGCCGAGTTGCTGCGCCAGCTGGTCGACCCCCTGCCCGACCAGTCGCTTGTTGCGGGAGCCGAGGCTCGACAGCCGGTTGCGCACCACAACCCAATCGACCAGGCCGCCGTCCACCAGGCGGCGCTGCCGGCGTGCCTCGCGCACCATCTCGGCATAGTGGCTCACCCCGGTGAGCTCGAACGTCGTCGCATCGACTGTGCCGAGTACGTCGAAATCGAGGAAGCTGTCGTTGAGCGGGGTGATCAGGGTGTCGGCCATCGAATGGGCAAGCCGCATCAGGTAGGAATCGGTGCCCGGCGTGTCGACAATGACGAAGTCGTGGCTGTTCTCGACCGCGCTCACCGCCTCGGCGAACGCCGCGAACTCCTGCGCCTCGATCTCGTCGACGCGCACGCCGTCGCCGCGGACGACGCAGTAATGCGTCGGCACGTCGAGCTTGATGCGGGCGCGCTCGGCCCAATCGCGGCGATTGTCGACGTAATGGGTGAAGCTCTTCTGCCGCGAATCAAGATCGATGGTGGCGACGCGCTGGCCGGCCTGAAGCAGCGCCACCGCAACATGCATTGCTGTGGTCGATTTGCCGGAGCCGCCTTTCTCATTGCCGAGGACGATGACATGCGCCGAAGCGGGCCTGCCGACATCCGTCTGCATTAACATGGCAACGCCACCCCTGCATTGCCGGCCTTTGTCAGGCTTGCACCGTCAGGCTTGCACCATCAGGCTTGCAACGCATTCGATCAAGATACAGCATTGCTTGCGACAAGTTAATCATTAACCACGCGACGCGAACAGAAAACGTTCAACTGTGCTCGCGCCGCAACGTTGCACGTCCAACACGATGGCAAAGAGAACAACTGCATCGCGGCGCACCATGCGCGTCGTCCGCACCCTGGCGGGACTCGCGCGTGCCGTCGAAGCGCTGCGCACGCGGCGCGCGCGCGTCGCGCTGGTGCCGACCATGGGTGCGCTGCACGAAGGGCATCTGTCGCTGGTACGGCTCGCGCGAAAGCGCGCCGAGCGCGTCATCGTGTCGATCTTCGTCAACCCGACGCAATTTGCGCCGAACGAGGACTTTCGGAGCTATCCGCGCACCTTTGCGGCCGATCGCAAAGCGCTCGCCGCGCAACGCGTCGATCTGGTCTGGGCGCCGTCAGCGGAAACCATGTATCCGAAAGGTTTTGGCACCAAAATCGTGCCGGAAGGCGCAGCGCGCGCCGGTCTCGAAGATGCCTTTCGTCCGCACTTGTTCACCGGGGTGGCAACTATCGTCGCAAAGCTCTTGATTCAATGCGCTCCCGATGTCGCGATTTTCGGCGAGAAAGACTACCAGCAGCTCAAAGTCATCATTCAGCTCGCCCGCGATCTGAACCTGAATACCCGCATCATCGGCGCCCCGATCGTGCGCGAGAGGGACGGCTTGGCGCGATCCTCGCGCAACGTCTATCTCACGGCGGACGAACGCAAAGCGGCGCCGACGCTCTACCGCGTGCTCAAGGAGTGTGCGGCGCAAATCGCCGCCGGGCACCCGCTCGGCGTAGTTATCAACGAGGGGCGCCTGGAAATCACGCGCGCCGGCTTCACGATCGATTATCTCGAAGCGCGCCATAGCGAGACCCTGGAGCAGATCAGTACAAAACAGGAGGGCCCGATCCGTCTTTTGGTCGCGGCGCGGATCGGAAAGACACGGCTGATCGATAATGTAGCGGTGTGAGACTCCGATCAGTTCCTCACTTCGCCGCAACCTTCATCGGGTCCTTGACGTTGGGGAACGTCTCGAACTCGGTGTTCCAGAGCTGGCCGTCGATCTTCTCGACCTTGCGGATGTAGATGTTCGAGACGATGTCGCGGGTATCGGGGTCGATGGAGATCGGGCCGCGCGGGCTTTCCCACGCCATGCCTTTCATGGCGGCGATGAGCGCGTCGCCGTCGGCATTGCCGCCGGTCTTTTTCAAAGCCTCGTAGATCAGGTGCATGCCGTCGTAGCCGCCGAGCGAGACGAAGTCGGGACGGAAATTATTGGCCTTCACGATCGCGGCCACATAGGCTTGGTTGAGCGCGGACTTGTGCGCCGCCGAGTACGGCCCGGCGGTGATCATGCCGAGCATCTGGTCGCCCATATTGTTGAGGTCGTCGTCGGTGGTGAGGTCGCCGGGACCGATGATCTTGATGCCGGACTTGCCCAAGCCGCGCTCGGCGAATTGCTTGGCGAAAATCGGCGCCTGGGTGCCGGGGAAATAGATGAAGGCGGTGTCCGGCTTGAGGTCCGCTATGCGCTGCAGGAACGGCGCAAAGTCGGGATTGGCAAGCGGGATGCGGATCGCTTGCATGATCTCGCCGCCGACCTGCTTGAAGCGGGTGGTGAACGCGGTCTCCGCCTCGACGCCCGGCGCCCAGTCGTTGACCAGCGTGACCACGCGCTTCGAGCCGTTCTTCGCCGCCCACTCGGCCATGATCCAGGACTGCGGGCTCAAGATGAAGCCGGCGCGCACGAAGTACGGCGATTTGGTCGTGGTGATCGAGGCGCCGGAACTCATCACCAGCGTCGGCTTCTTGGCCTGCGTGACGAGCGGCGCAATGGCAAGCGCGGTCGGCGTGATGCCGATGCCGACGATGTCGATCTTGTCGTTGACGATCATCTCCTGCACCAGACGGCGCGCGGCGTCGGCAACGCCGCCGTCGTCGTGCACGATCAGCTCGATCTTGCGGCCGGCCACGGTGTCGCCGTGCTGCTCCCTGTACAGCTTGATCGACGCCGACAGTTGCCGGCCGACCGCGGCAAAGCCGGCGCCGGTCATCGGCATGCTGATGCCCATTTTCAGCGGCGTGGCGGCGGCGGCACGGCGGACGAACGGGCCGACCGCGGCCATCGCGGCGGCACCTTTGAGCAGCTTGCGGCGATGCATGTGTTCCTCCCCTTGTCCTATCCCGCCCCGCTGCGCTTCGCGGTGGAGGATAAAAAATTTACGCCGGCTCGAGATGCGGGATTTGCGGTCGCTCGCCTTGCGCTTTGCCGCTGATCGGCGGCGTGGGCAGGCGCGCCTTGCCGCGCTCCATCACGAAGGTATGCTCGAGCGAATACCAGGGCGCCGCAACATCGGGCGCCGGCGCGTCTTTCGTCGTGTCGTGGCGGACGTAATTGCCGATCAGGTGACGGGTGACGCCGAACTGCACATCGGATTCGATGTGCGGATCGTCGGGATCGTAAAGTTGCGAGATGAGCGTCTTGAAGCCCGGCTTATAGACCAGGAAGTGCAGGTGCGAGGGGCGCATATTGTGCCGGCCGGCCGCGCGCAACAGTTCGCCCACGGGTCCGTCGATCGGGATCGGGTAGCCGGCCGGCAAGACGCTGCGAAAGCTGATGCGCCCTTGCGTATCGGTGGTGAATTTGCCGCGCAGATTCATGTCGGCCTGGAGCGGATCCTGGTTTTCGTAAAATCCCTCCGGCGAGGACTGCCAGATGTCGACTTCGGCGCCTTCGATCGGCTTGCCGGCGGTGTCGAGAAAGGTGGCATCGACAAACAACACCGGTCCGGGCGTCGGCGAACGCACGATCGAGCCGCCGTTCGGCGTCGCCGGCGAGTGCATGCGCCAGAACGGGCCGAGCATGTTGGCGTCGGTCTCGGTCCTGCCGTTGTCGCCGTTGTTGAGGAGGCAGACCAGCGGTGACAGGCCGAGCGAGCCCGCCATCAGCACGGCTTCATTGTGGGTCTCATTGGAGTGCTGGCCGATCGCCACGATGTAGGCCATAGCGGTATGAAATTCCTGCTCGGTCAGCTTCACTTCGCGAGCAAAGTCGTGCAGGTGGCGAATGAGAGCCGCCAGGATCTCGCGTAGCCGCGGATTCTGGGTGCGCGCATATTCGCTCAGCACCGCGTCGGTGACGTCTTTTTCATTTTCGATGATCATCCGCTTACTCCGCAACGCCTGCTCGGGCAGGAGGCGCGGAGTTTACGGCATCGATCGCCGCAGCGCCATGCGCGCAAACTTTACATGAGCCCAAGTCCGCGCAGCTCTCGCCGCAGCTTTTCCGGCATGGCGGCGGCGCCGGGCGCCGCTTTGTCGAGATCCGGGGGGACATCGGCCGGCGCGAAATAGCGCCACCCCTGGAACGCGCGGTACGGCCGCGGCGCGACCAACACCACCTTAGGCTCGAGCACCAGGCCGCATCGCCCGACGCCGTCCTTGTCGCGGAACGGCCGCACCGCGCGGATGCGCTGCCGGCACATGATTTCGCCGCGGATCACCCAATAGAGCGAGCCGCCGTCGATCAGTTCGTCGGCGCGCTGGGGCACCATGCGGGTGCGGTGAATATGCTCGGGCTTCTCGCCGCGCCGGCGCTTGTCCTTGAGCTTCTGCTTGATCCAATCCTGCAGGTCGCGGACCGAGTCGCAGCCGACGCACAATTTGATGAGATGCAGAGCCATAGCCTCACATTATCGGGTTTCGCCGCGCTCGATCACCATGATCTCGCCGCCTTCCACAAGCTGGACGCCCGGCGCGGCGGCGATTGCGCGCACCGTTCCGGCAAACGGCGCCGAGAGCGTGTGTTCCATCTTCATCGCCTCGATTATGGCAAGCCGCTGACCGGCGGCGACGTGGTCGCCGAGAGCGACGAAGATTTCGAGCAGGCGCCCGTACATGGGCGCCACGATGGTGCCTTCGCCGGCCTCGGCCGCCGCGCTTGCGGCAAAATCCGCAAGGCGCAGGCGCGTCTGCCGGCCGTGGCGGAGAACGTAGACGTCCTCGCCGGCGGCAAAGGTCTGCGCGTCTTGCGCAGGCACTGCACCGTTGACGGCGACGCCAATGCCGGCGGCCCCATAGGTCACAGTCGCCTCGAGGCTGTCGCCGTCGACCACGACTGGAACGGTCACGCTGCGTGGACCGCCGAGCTGAAAGCCATCGCGCGCCGCCCACGGCGAGTCCGCATCGCTGTTTTCGTCGTCCAGCGCGACCGTTTCCGTCGCGCCGTCGAACGACTGCGCCAATAGACGGGCGGCGCCGAGGGCCGCGGCGGCGTAATCGGGTTCGTGTGGCACGGCGCCAAGCGCCGCGAGATTGCGGTCGATGAATCCCGTATCGACCCGGCCGCTGCGGAACGCCGGCGCACGGCACAGTGCCATGAGAAAGGAAAGGTTCGTGCGCGGCCCGGCAATGACGGTGCGTTCGAGCGCACTCTTGAGCCGATCGAGCGCGGCTTCGCGCGTCGGCGCGTGCGCGATCAGCTTGGCGATCATCGGATCGTAAAACGCCGAGATGGTCGAGCCCGCCTCGACGCCGGCATCGACGCGGATACCGGCGGGCCATTGCAGGGCCGCGATCCGGCCGGGCGACGGCAAAAAGCCGTTCTCGGCGTCCTCGGCGTAAACGCGTGCCTCGACGGCGTGCCCGTTCAGGCGAACTTGCTCCTGCGCGAGCGGCAGGCGCTCGCCGGCGGCGATCCGAAATTGCCATTCGACGAGATCGAGCCCAGTGATCGCCTCGGTCACCGGGTGCTCCACCTGCAGCCGCGTGTTCATCTCGATGAACCAGAACGCGCCGTCGCGCAGCCCCGCGGTGCCGTCGGCGACGAACTCGACAGTGCCGGCGCCGCTATAGCCGACCGCACGGGCTGCCTCGACGGCCGCCGCGCCGATCTGCGCGCGCAAATCGGCCGTCATCCCGGGCGCCGGGGCCTCCTCGATGATCTTCTGGTGACGGCGTTGCAGCGAGCAATCGCGCTCGCCGAGATGGATGACGTTGCCGTGGCGGTCGGCAAAAATCTGCATTTCGATATGACGTGGCGCCGCGACGTATTTCTCGATCAGCACGCGGCTTGCGCCGAATGCGGACTCAGATTCGCGGATCGCTGCTTCCAGCGCCGCCTCGAATTCAGCGTGACGCTCGACCCGCCGCAACCCGCGGCCGCCGCCGCCCGCTGCCGGCTTGATCAGCACCGGATAGCCGATCTCGTAGGCTTTCTCTTTGAGGAATTTCGGTTCCTGGCGCTCGCCGTGATAGCCGGGCACGACCGGCACGCCGGCCGCTTCCATCAGCGCCTTGGCGCGGTCCTTGAGCCCCATGGCGCGGATCGCCGCCGGCGGCGGCCCGACGAAGACAACGCCTGCTCGTGCGCACGCTTCGGCAAAATCGGCATTCTCGGACAAAAAGCCGTAGCCCGGATGGAGGCATTCGGCGCGGGCGCGCTGTGCGGCTTCGATCAGCCGCGCAATCGACAGATAGCTTTCACGCGCCTCGGCGGGGCCGATCGGATAGGCTTCATCGCAGACGCGCACATGCAGCGCATCGGCGTCAGCGGCGGAATAGACCGCGATGGTGCGCAGGCCGAGGCGCTTGGCGGTGCGGGCGATGCGGCAAGCGATTTCGCCGCGATTGGCGATGAGGACCGAGCCGAACATGATGCCCCATCAGTAGCGGGCCGTGGGGCCCGCGCAATGGGGCGTGAGCTCTGCAGCTGTTCAGCGTGTCTGCGCCGGCGCGGGGGTCCAGATCGGATCGGTATTGACGTGCTCGGGCCCGGACCCGACCGGCTGACGGACCTCATGAGCGCCCGGCTTTTCCACGCGCTTGCGCGGCTCGGCATTGCTGCCCGCACCGTGCGGCTCGGCCGGCCCATTCGGCTCAGGGTTCATGATGCTGATCGGCGGGATCGAGTCGGCGTTCGGAAAATCGATGTTGACCGTGACCTTGCGCTTGCCCGGCGCATTCGGCTCGATCGATCCAACCGGCTGGGCGTCGGGCAATTCGGCGACCGGACCGTCGGGCAACTTGGCCCACGCCTCGCGGTATTGGTCGACGTAGCGGTCGAGTGTCTGCGCGATCAGATTGGTCCGCACGTGGCTGGGGTCATGCAGAAGCCGCAGCGCCGGACACTTATCCGCTGTGCAGCCGTCGCGCGTCGACAAAATGTGAGCGAGGATGCCGAATGGGTCGGCTTCGAGGGCACGGCGGAGAGGCTGCTGCGTGGCGTCGATATCCTTACCGCCGCGATCGGCGTACGCGGTCATGTCCGAGAGCAAGGCAAACTGGGCAGCCACATAGGAGATTGCGCCGGCAACGTAATTCGGCGAGGCGAACAGCGTTTTGGTGCACGCGGTTTCGATGGTGTCGCCGATCGCCGCATCAAGACAGGCGAGCGGCGACACGGGGCTGAGCGCTTGGGCGCTCAAATGCGCGGCGCGCGCTTGCAGCGCGCGGCGTTCGGCGGCGCGATCGCGCGTTGCCCCGTCGGCCAACAGCGCCCAGGCCAGCACGCCGCACAGGCCGGCGCTGAGGGCAGTGAGAAGCACGACCCCGAACGCAGAGGGAGCGCCCTTGCGCTCCCGGCCGAATGCCAACACGCAGACCATAACGGCGAGGCCCGCCGCCGCGCTTGCCGCAATCCACGGCGGCGTCACCCAAGCCAAGATCGCGAGATCGATCCGTGGCATTCAACACACCATGACTGACGAACCCGAGAGGGCCTGACAGCGGAGGCACCGCAGGCGAAAGTATGGCGCAGCCGGCGCGTCAAGGCCAGAGCTGGAGCATCAGGTGCAACTGCCCGGCATTTTGCCGGGAATCGTCAGCAGCGCTCACATCGTGCTGCCACGATCCAAGTGCATTCAAGTCGGCAACCAAGCCCGCAATCAGATTTCGAGTTCGAGCTGGCTTTCCTTGGCCACGCGCTCGAAAGCTTCGCCGGGGTTTTTGATCCGGTACTGGTAGTCGTCGCCATCGGACGGCAGCAGTCGGACCACCTTGTAGCTGCCGCTGGCTCCGGGGCGGCTGATCGGGCTCGACGTGTAGAACACCGTCTGGCCGACGCGAAACTTGTGCGTCTGCAAGCCCGAGGCGGACACCGGCGCCGGTGTAACGCTGCCCTGGTTCACTCCGATTTGAGCGATGCCCAGTGCGGCAATCGGCCGGCCGTTCGACGGCGCGGGCTTGCGCGCCGCGTGGCTCCGTGCCGGCTTACGCGCTGACGCCTTGCGTACGACAGCTTTGCGCACTCCCCTGTTGCGGCTGGGCTTTGCCGGCCGCTTTTTTGTCGCTGAATGTTTGTTCATGACGAAACTATAGCACTCAAACTGTTGACCGAGCAAAATATAATGCGGCGAAAATGCGTTTGCGAGCAAACATTTGTCAAAATCGCTTAAGGTAAATTCCATTAATAAATCAATGTCTTATTGAAAGAATTTGCCATAAGACTCAAATGCAAACCTGTTATGCTTGGCGCTGCCACCGGCCATTTTCGTCGGCCTGCCAATAGGTGACCTCAAATCCATCATTTTTGACTTTAACCCAGCGTTCCTGCGCTGCCGTCAGGGCATCCGGATCGTCGCCGTCGAAGAGCAGGACTAGACGCTGGTAGGCCGCCGCGTCGGCGGGCCATTCGGCGCCTTCGACCAGGAAGCGGACGGCCGCCCGATTGGGATTTTCGCCGTTTGGCGTGAGCAGAACGGGCTGCTCCGGCGCATCCGGCTCGCGCCAGGTGCCATGCGGCAAAAACGCGTCGTCGCGCCAGGTCCATAGATGGGCATCGAGGGCCTCGATGCGCTCCTCCGAGGCGGCCTGAACGATGACCCGCCAGCCACGCTCCAGCGACTTTTGCAACAGCGCCGGCAGCACCTGTTCGAGCCGCTGTCCCTTGAGTCGATAGAACAGGACTTCGGTCATTGCAGGGTCGCCGGTTAGCGCTCGTAATGATCCGCGACCAGACGGTCGAGCAGCCGCACCCCCCAGCCCGAACTCCAGCTCTTGTTGATGTCGGTCTGTGGCGAGCCAAGCGCCGTGCCGGCGATATCGAGGTGCGCCCATGGCGTCTTGCCGACGAAGCGCTGCAACAATTGCGCCGCCGTGATCGAGCCGGCCCAGCGGCCGCCGGTATTTTTCATGTCGGCGAATTTCGAGTCGATCATCTTGTCGTATTCGGGACCGAGCGGCATGCGCCAGACCCGTTCGCCGGTTTCCTCGCCGGCTTTACTCAGCCGCTCCACCAGCTTGTCGTCGTTGGCAAACAGCCCGGCATATTCCTGCCCGAGCGCGACAATGATGGCGCCCGTGAGCGTCGCCAGATTGATCATGAATTTCGGCTTGAAGCGTTGCTTGACGTAATGCAACACGTCGGCGAGCACGAGCCGGCCTTCGGCGTCAGTGTTGATGACCTCGATCGTCTGCCCCGACATGGTTTTGAGAATGTCGCCGGGCCGATACGCTTTGCCGTCGGGCATGTTTTCCACGAGCCCGATGGCCCCGACCGCGTTGACCTTGGCCTTGCGGGCGGCGAGCGCATGCATCAGGCCGACCACGCATGCCGCTCCGGCCATGTCGCCTTTCATGTCCTCCATGTTCGCCGCCGGCTTGATCGAGATGCCACCGGTATCGAAGCAGACACCCTTGCCGATGAAGGCGAGCGGATCGGCGCCGCGCTTGCCGCCGTTCCAGCGCATGATGACGAGCCGCGAGTCATGCGCCGAGCCCTGGCCGACGCCGAGCAGCGCACCCATGCCGAGCTTCTTCATCGCCGGCACGTCGAGCACTTCGACCGAAACCCCAAGCCGCGACAGCGCCGAGGCGCGGCGGGCGAATTCGCCGGGATACAGTATGTTCGCGGGCTCGTTGATCAGGTCGCGGGCGAGCACGACGCCTTCGGCGATGGCGTTGACGCCCGCCCAGGCCCTGCCCGCCGCCGCGGGATTGGCGCAGGCCACGTGCACCTCGACTTTTTCGGGACGCTCCTCGCCCTCTTTGCGCTTGGTCTTATAGCGGTCGAACGAATAGGCGCGCAGCCGAACGCCGAGCGCCAGATCGGCGACTTGATCAGGCTTGAGCGCCCCAGAACCGAATTCAGCGAGGATTGTGGCCTCCGCCGCCCGGGACGGCAGCCGACCCATGGCGATGCCGCCGAGCTTGACCACGTCGCGCTGCTTGAACTCGCGTTCCTTGCCGGTCCCAATCACGATCAGGCGGGGCGCGTCTAATCCGGATGGCGCGACGATGTCGAGGACCGAGCCATTCTTGCCGGTGAAGCGGTCGGCGGCGGCAGCGCGGCGTAGCTGAGCCTCAGCGGCCGAAAGCGCAGCCTTGGTCGCCGGACCGAATTTCAAATTCTCGGCACAGAACGCAACAAGAACCCCGCGCAACCGCGTAAAGGGCACGAAGCCGAGCTTAAGCGCCTCGGGCATTTTTGGGTCCTTTTGTCCTGCCGCTCGGCGCGGCCCGCCGCCACCATATGAACCGAACGACCGGGTCCTGCAAAGCGGGCTCCGCCCTCATTCCGCACCACTCAGCGCCGTACGGCGTGGATGATTGTGGCGGCGGGATTGCCTTGGCGAGGCCATTTTGTGAAAGCATGAGCCCATCGGCGTCGCTGTAATCAGGCGGGCCGAACTGCGCCACGTGCGGCTGAAGCCGCGACGACCGCGGATTGGTCGGGAAGGACGGGCTGGTGGGGTCGATCGGCCGCTACATCTTTCGCATCACCATCATGGCGTTCCTGATTACGCTCGTCAGCCTGACGGTCGTGATCTGGTTCACCCAGGCGATGCGCGATTTCGACCTGATCACCAGCGAACGGCAGACGCTGTTCGTCTTCATCGGCATTACCGGGATGATCGTGCCGCTTCTGGTCATGATCATTGCGCCGATCGCCCTGATGCTCGCTTCGGCGCATGTGCTGGCCCGGCTCGGCCAGGATTCCGAAGTGATCGTCATGAATGCGGCGGGGTTGTCGCCGTGGCGGTTGCTGGCGCCGTTTTTGGCAGCCGCCGTGGTGGTGTCGCTGTTGTGCTCGGTCATCGCCGCCTACGTGTCGCCGCGCGCGTTACGCGAGTTGCGGGACTGGTCGACGCAGGTGCGCGCCGACATTCTCACCAATATCGTGCAACCCGGACGCTTCACCAGTGTCAGCGGCAATCTCACTTTCCACATCGCCGACCGGCGACCGAATGGGCTTCTGGTCGGCATTTTCGTCGACGATCGCAGCAATCCCGACGAGCACGCCACCTATCTGGCCGAGGAGGGCCAGATCGTGAAGAAGGATAACGGCTCGTACCTCGTGCTCGAAAACGGCAGCATCCAGCGGCTCGAAAACGGGCAAACCGACCCACGCATCGTGACATTCGACCGCTACGCGTTCGACCTGTCGAAATTCATCGGCGGCGGGCCGCAGAACTCGACCTATACGGTGCGCGAAAAATACATTTGGGAACTGATCTGGCCGCAGCCGGGCGATCAGCTCTACGCCACCCAATCCGATCAATACCGCTCCGAGATGTACGATCGTTTGGCCACGCCATTCTATCCGCTGGCTTTCGCCATCCTGACCTACATGTTTCTCGGCCCGCCGCAAACCACGCGGCAGAATCGCACTTTGGGCATGATCGGGCTCATTGGCGCGGCGACCGCGCTGCGGCTCGCCGGCTTTCTCAGCGTGGTGGCCGGGGTGAAGGCGCCCGCCATGCTCGGCCTGCAGTTCGTGGCGCTCGCCGCGGCAATCGCCATCGGACTGTGGCAGATTTCGCGCGGCAAAGCGGTGGAGCATGCTTTGTTCGTCAACCGGATCGCCAGCGCAATCAGCGAGCGCCTGGCGCGCGCCGGCGTGAGTTGAGGATCGCCTTCATGGTGACCGGCACCCTGTCGCGCTATCTCGGCCTGCGGTTCTTCGGCTCGGTGATCAGCACCTTTGCGGGCGTGGTCGCGCTCGCCGGCATCGTCGACTTTTTCGAATTGATGCGGCGCGGCGCCGATTGGCCCAACGCCACCGCCTGGATCCTGGCGCAAATCTCCATCTTCCGCATCCCACAGCTCACCGAACAGATCATGCCGTTCGCGGTGCTGGTCGGTGCGATGTCGTGCTACCTGACGCTGTCACGGCGCCTCGAACTCGTCGTTGCGCGGGCCGCCGGCATTTCCGCCTGGCAATTCGTCGCGCCGGCGCTGCTGGTGGCGTTCATGATCGGCACCGCCGCCACGATGGCCTACAACCCGATCGCCGCCTCGCTGCATGAGCGCTCCAAGCGGCTCGAGGCGAGCATGCTCGGCGAAAACCTGTCCGCCCTGCAGGAGAGCACGAGCGGCTTCTGGGTGCGGCAAAAGAGCGCCGACGGCGCGGCCATCATCAACGCCAAATCGAGCCGCGAGCAAGGCTCCAATCTCGGCAGTGTAACGATCTACACCTTCGACGAAGGCGGCCACTTCAACGAGCGCATCGAGGCGCGGACCGCCGAGCTCGAGCAGGGCTTCTGGCGCCTCGACGACGCCCGCATCTACGCCCCAGGCAAGCCGCCGGTGATCGACCCGGACTATCGGCTCAACACCAATCTCACCCTCGAACAGGTGCGGGAAAGCTTCGCGACGCCGGAAACCGTGCCGTTCTGGCAGCTGCCGAACTACATCGAAATGGCCGATCGCGCCGGGCTCGCCGCCGCCGGCTATCGGCTGCAATACAACGAGCTGTTGGCACGGCCATTCCTGCTTTGCGCCATGGTCCTGCTGGCGGCTGCGGTGAGTCTCCGCTTCTTTCGCTTCGGCGGCGTGCAGAAAATGGTGTTAAGTGGCATTTCCGCCGGATTTCTCATCTTCGTCCTGCAGAAAATCACCGAAGATATGAGCAAGTCGGAGCTGCTGCCGCCGGTGGCGGCCGCCTGGATACCCGTTCTGGTCGGCGGACTTACCGGCTTCCTCGCCCTGCTCTATCAGGAGGACGGGTAGCCGCCGCCCCTCCCAGCGGCGTGTGAACGACAATACGCTCCCGGCGCCGCCCCGTCGCGTTACCCCTTCGCTTATGATTTGTCCTAAATTTCGCCGCGACAACGGGGCATTGATCCCGCCAGTTTGGAAACGCCGGATTTGGGCAACAAAGCAAGCCCGGCCGCCGGCCGCCCGAGGGAGAACGAAAGAGCGATGTGGCTGAGCAGCATGGGCGCCCGCGCCCGACCACTGGCGACGGCGGCCATCGCCGCGGCGGCGGTCATTGCCGGCGCCTCGATGGCATGGTCGCAGCAGGTGGTCGCGCTCGTCGACGGCACGCCGATCACCGAGCTCGACATCGCGCAGCGCACCAAGCTCGAGCAAATGGGCGTGCCCAAGCCGCCGAGCCGCCAAGCCGTGCTCGATATGCTGATCGACGAAATCCTCGAAGTCCGCGAGGCCAAGCAATACAGCATCGAGGTTCCGGAATCCGAGGTGGAAGCTGCGTATGCCAATATCGCCGACCACATGGGCGCCGACGCCAAGAAGCTGACGGAGATTCTGGACCGCGGTGGATCGAGCGCGACAGCGCTGAAGAACCGGCTGCGCGCTCAGCTCGCCTGGAACGCGTTGGTCCGCGGCCGCTACAAAGCCACCCTGGAAATTCCCGACAGCGATGTCGAAGCCGCGCTGCAGCTGCATCAGAGTCAGAGTAACGACAAGAAAGACGTTGGCTACGAATACACGATGCGGCCGATCATCTTCATCGTGCAGACCGGCTCGCCGGCGGCCGCCTATGAGGCGCGCAAGCGCGACGCCGATACGCTGCGCGCGCGATTCCAGAACTGCGCCGATGGCATTCCGTTTGCCCGCGCCCTTACCGACGTCGCGGTGCGCGATCAAGTCCTCAAATTTTCCGCCGACCTGCCGGACCAGCTGCGCGCCATCCTCGACGGCACCGAGGTCGGCCACCTGACGCCGCCGGAAACGACCGCCGAGGGCGTGCAGATGTTCGCAGTCTGCGGCAAGCGCCAGACCAAGAATGACACGCCCGGCAAGAAACAGATTCGCGACGAGATTTTCGAGAAGAAATTCAGCGCCCAGGCCAAGCGTTATTTGCAGCGGTTGCGGCGTGAGGCGATGATCGAATACAAGTAGGCCGCAACAAGCGGATCGAAACAGAATCGTGCAACCGCTGGCATTGACGCTCGGCGAGCCGGCCGGGATCGGGCCCGACCTTGCGCTCGCCGTCTGGCAGCGACGCGCCGAATACGACATTCCCGCCTTCTACATCGTCGGCGACGGCGAATGGCTGCGCCGGCGCGCCGGCGCGTTGGGCCTCCACGTGCCGGTCGCGGAGGTGGCGCCGGGGAGCGCCGCGAAAGCCTTTTCGACCGCGCTGCCGGTCGTCGGCATTGAAGCCAAAGCGACTGCCGCGCCGGGCCGGCCGGATCAATCGAGCGCGCCAGTGGCCATCGCCTCGATCCGCCGGGCCGTCGCCGACGTGCTCGCGGGCCAGGCGGCAGCCGTCGTCACCAATCCGATAGCAAAAAACGTGCTCTACAAGTCGGGCTTTGCCGAGCCGGGTCACACCGAGTTTCTGGCCAAGCTCGTGCAGGAGGCCACCGGCAAAACGCTCCGGCCGGTCATGCTCTTATGGGCGCCGGAACTCGCGGTAGTGCCGGTGACCATTCATCTGCCGCTGCGCGAAATATTTGCGCAACTGTCGACCGAGCTGATCGCCGACACCGGCCGCATCGTGGCGCGCGACCTGCGCACGCGGTTTTGCATCCCGCGGCCTCGCCTGGCGATCGCGGGTTTGAACCCGCATGCCGGCGAGCAAGGCACGCTGGGCGAAGAGGACCGCGCCATCGTCGCGCCGGCGGTCGCGCAACTCGCCGCCGCGGGCATTGACGCGTGCGGCCCATTGCCGGCCGATTCGCTGTTCCATGAAGCGGCCCGCGCCGGCTACGACGCGGCATTGTGCATGTATCACGATCAGGCGCTGATCCCGATCAAGACGCTGGCCTTCGACCACGCCGTCAATGTCACGCTCGGCTTGCCGTTCGTGCGTACCTCGCCCGACCACGGCACCGCGTTCGACATCGCCGGCACCGGCAAAGCCGATCCCAAGAGCCTCATTGCCGCGCTGCGGCTCGCCGCGCGCCTCGCAGCCGCCGACAGTGCGGCGCTGCAAACGGCGTCGTGATCGACGCGGCCGCCGCGCCGGACGGCCTGCCGCCGCTGCGCGAGGTCGTGCAGCGTCATGGCATTGCGCCGAAAAAATCGCTTGGCCAGAATTTTTTGTTCGATCTCAATCTCGCTTCGCGCATCGCGCGCGCGGCCGGTCCGCTCGGCGGCGTCTCGGTGTTTGAAGTCGGCCCGGGGCCGGGCGGGCTGACTCGCGCGCTGCTCGCACTCGGCGCCGCGCGCGTCGTCGCGGTCGAGCGCGACGATCGCGCCATCGCAGCTTTGCGCGAGATCGCCGCGCATTATCCCGGACGTCTCGAGGTCGTGGCGGCGGACGCGCTGGGCTACGATCCACGTCCGCTCCTTGCCGGCCCGGCGCGGATCGTCGCCAACCTGCCCTTCAATATCGCCACGGCGCTGCTCGTCTCCTGGCTTGTCGTCGAGCCCTGGCCGCCCTGGTACGATGCCGCCGTTTTGATGTTTCAGCGCGAAGTCGCCGAGCGCATCGTGGCGGCGCCGCATTCGAAAAACTACGGCCGCTTGTCGGTGTTGGTACAATGGCGCTGCGAGGCGCGAATTTTGTTCGACGTCAACGCCTCGGCTTTCGTGCCGCCGCCGAACGTCAAATCCTCGGTCGTTCACATCGTGCCGCGCCGCCAGCCGCTGCCGTGCGACCGCGCCTTGCTCGAGCGCGTCACCCAGGCGGCATTCGGCCAACGCCGCAAGATGCTGCGGCAGAGCTTGCGTTCGCTCGGCACCGACGTGTCGGCGCTGCTCAAAGCGGCAGGACTGGATCCGACGTCGCGTGCCGAGAACCTCTCGGTCAGTGATTTCGTGGCGCTGGCTCGCGCGCTGGCCGAGTGTCGATGAGTAGGGCATGATGCCGCGCGAGTTACCCGCTGTCAGGCTCCCGCAATGACCGCAATGCACCGCCAGTCGCTGGTCGCCTACGGAGAGCCGCTCTGCGAAACCGTGATCGACTGCCCGAAGCCGCGCGGCAGCGAGGTCTTGGTGCGGATCGAGCGTTGCGGCGTCTGCCACTCCGATCTGCATCTGCAGGACGGCTATTTCGCCCTGGGCGGCGACAAGCGGCTCGACATCACCAAGGACCGTCCGCTGCCGTTCACGCTGGGTCACGAGATCGCCGGCGTAATCGAGGCTGCCGGCGACGAGGCCCCGGAGGCCGGCATTGGCCGGCGCGTCGCCGTCTATCCCTGGATCGGCTGCGGCCAATGTGCGCCGTGCCGGCGCGGCGAGGAGAATTTGTGTTCCACCCATCGCCATCTCGGCATCAGCGCCGACGGCGGCTTCGCCACCCACGTCCTGATACCGCATCCGCGCTATCTGCTCGACTATGCGCCGCTGTCGCCGAATTTTGCCGGACCGCTGATGTGCTCGGGGCTGACGGCTTATTCGGCGCTCAAGCGGCTCGCCGGCCGCGCCGCGGAAAGTCCGGTGCTGCTCGTCGGCTTGGGCGGCGTCGGTATGATGGGTCTTGCGATCGCGCGTGCGCTGTTTCGCCAGCCGCCGCTCGTTGCCGACATCGATGCCGACAAACGCAACGCGGCACTCGCTGCCGGTGCCGCGGCCGCCCACGACCCGGCCGATCCGCAGGCGCGCCGCGCGATCACCGCGGCAACCGGCGGACTATTCGCAATTTGCGACTTCGTCGGCTCTGACAAGTCGCTGCAATTCGCCACCGGCGTGTTGGCCCGCGGCGGCAAGGTCGTGGTGACCGGACTGCTCGGCGGCACGTTTTCGATGGCCGCCGCGATGTTCGCCATCAAGGCGCTCACCATCGAGGGAACGCTGACCGGCACGCTCAATGAAGCGCGCGAGCTGCTCGACCTTGCGCGCGCCGGCAAGGTTGCGCCGATCCCAACCCGCGAACGGCCGCTCGCCGAAGCGCAAGCCGCACTCGACGATCTGCGCGCCGGACGCGTTGTCGGCCGGACGGTGCTGACGGGCCGACCGGCAATCGCCGCAGAACCGTGCGGTGACGCTGACTTGACGTTGTGTGCATGTAATTCACGCGTATAATGCCGCAGCTTTTTGCTGCGAGCTTGGGGGAGATCATGAAAGTTTCCTGGAAAATCGGGGCCTGGGGTTCGCTTTCGATTGTCCTGTTTGCCCTCCTCGTGGTTTGTGGCGTCTGGATTTATCTGAGCCGAGACGCAGGGCAATTACGCACACAGTGGATAGTGGTCGAGCTGCTGTTCGTCGCGCTCTGCATCGTCGTCGGCATTCTGGTCAACGGCCGGCCGGACGGCATCCTGATAAGCGATCGCAATCGCATTAGCTTGGAACGAACGCAGTGGGTCGCCTGGCTCATTGTCCTGCTCGGCGGCTACTTCGTCGCAGCGATGTGGAACGTCACGCACGGGACCGCGTTCCCGACCATGCAAACCGATTTGTTTGCGCTATTGGGAATCGTCAGCATCTCGCCGGTCATAAGCAACGTGATCGTTGACAACAAAAAGAACCAATCCCCACAGTCCGCGCCTGCGGGCGGGCCCGCCGCTCAGCCAGGCGCGCCAGCGGCAGGCCGCGCAGTGGCTCCGCCGGAGCAACTCACCGCCGGGGACGACCCGCAGCGCGTGGGCGTGATGGACGCGAACAAATCGCCCTATGAGGCGAGTTGGAGCGACCTCTACCTCGGCGAGGAAGTGGCAAACCGTTACGTCGTTGACATCAGCCGATTGCAGAAGCTGATCATCACAGTGATCCTTGTTTTCGCCTACGGGGTCTACTTATGGCGGCTGTTCGGTCCGTCCGCCCCCGCCGATTTGAACATGCCGCTGGCCGGGCGTGATTTCCTGGCGCTGCTCGGCATCAGCCACGGTGCCTATCTGGCATCAAAAACTACGACCAAAACGCCAGCGTGACGCAATCGCCGCGGCGCCTAAAGCTTCGCCTGCAGGCTACGCACGAAGTCGGATAGCCCGATCTGGCGCTCGCGCTTGAGCCGTTCGGCGGCGAGGATGGCGCGCACTTCGGCGAAGGCCAGACTTTTGTGCTTGTTGACGATGACGTAGTCGTATTCCGGCCAATGGCTCATTTCGCCGGCCGCTTTCGCCATGCGCGTGCCGATGATCTCGCGGCTGTCCTGGGCGCGGGTCTTCAGCCGCCGCTCCAGCTCACGCACGCTCGGCGGCAGGATGAAGAGGCTGACCAGATCGTCGCGCGCCTTTTCGCGCAGCTGCTGGGTGCCCTGCCAGTCGATGTCGAACAGCACGTCGCGGCCCGCGCGCAACGCCGCGATGACCGGCCGGCGCGGCGTGCCGTAGCGATGGCCGAACACGTCGGCCCATTCCAACAGCTCGCCCGCCTTGATCATGGCATCGAAACGCGGACGATCGATGAAATGATAGTCGCGGCCGTCGACTTCGCCGCGCCGCTTCGGTCGCGTCGTGACCGACACCGAAAGCTCGACGTTGCGGTCGCCGCGCAAGAGCAGGCGCGACAGCGTAGTCTTGCCGGCGCCGGACGGCGACGATAGCACGAACATCAGACCGCGGCGCGCGACGCCGTTGTGTTTTGCTCGATGCCGGGCCGCGCGCGCCATGGCCTATTCCACGTTCTGCACCTGCTCGCGGAACTGCTCGACCGCGGCCTTGAGTGCAAGCCCGATATTGGTGAGTTCGACGTCGCCCGCTTTGGCGCACAGCGTGTTGGCCTCGCGATTGAGCTCCTGGGCGAGGAAGTCTAGGCGCCGGCCAATCGGGCCGCCCTGCGCGATGAGCTGCTGCACCTGGGCGACGTGAGCGACCAGCCGATCGAGCTCCTCACGCACGTCGGCTTTGGTGGCGATCAGGATGGCTTCCTGATGCAGGCGGTCCAGATCGAAGCGGTCGGACTGCGCCAAGAGCGCCGCGACCTGCTCGGCGAGCCGCGCGCGGATCGCTTCGGGCCGGCGCCCCGGCGCCAGCTCGGCGCGCTCGACGAGAGCTGCAATTTCGTCGAGCCGCAGGCCGAGAACGCGCGCGAGCGCACTGCCTTCGTGACGACGCATGGCGGCGAGCGCGGCGACCGCATCGGCAAAGCCGGCAGCGACCGCAGTCTCGGCTTGGCGCCGCTCTTCGGCGTTCTCCTCCGCTTCGCCGACTTCCATGACGCCCTTGAGGCCGAGCAGACCATCAAGCGTCGGCGGCGAGGTTTCTATGCGGCGCGCCACGTCGCGCGCCGCGATCAGCACCGCCTCGAGCACCGCGGCGTTGACGTGCACCGCGACGGTGGCACCGGTACGTTCGACGGTCAGACCGGCTTGGATCGAGCCGCGCGCCAGCCTTTCGCTGGCATTGGTGCGCAACGCCGGCTCGATCGCGTCCCAGCCGGGCGGCACACGCAGCCGCAGATCGAGCCCCTTGCCGTTGACCGATTTGATTTCCCAGGTCCAGGAATATGAACCGCAGACGCCGTGGCTGCGAGCAAATCCCGTCATGCTCGACAGCGCCATGGAATGCAGCCTCCAGCCCGTGAATCAGCAAAAATTCGCGCCGAACTTAACGACGGGCTGCCGCGCTCACAAGCCGATCATTCCACCGATTGGGCGCGGGAATGGGGTTTGCGGTGCGCCGTGTGCGAGGATGCCGGAGCCGGCGGCAGCGCGGCGGCAGGTTGCGCGGGTGCGGCGACCTCAGACCCTGCAGGACTGAAGACTGGCGCTGCCTGACCGGCTTGGCCGGCTTCGAGCTGGCGCAGCCGCAGCACATTCTTCTGGTGCTGCTCGTAGGTCTCGGCAAATACATGGCCGCCGGTGCCGTCGGCAACGAAGTAAAGCTCGCGGGTGCGCGCCGGGTTCGCCGCGGCTTCGAGCGCGGCGCGCCCTGGATTGGCAATCGGTCCCGGCGGCAAACCGTCGATCTGGTAGGTGTTGTACGGCGTCGGCTGGTCGATCTCGCTCTTCATGATCGGCCGGCCGAGCGTGCCCTTGCCGCCGACCAGTCCGTAGATGATGGTCGGATCCGACTGCAGACGCATTCTTTGCTTGAGCCGATTGACGAATACCGCGGCGATGCGCGTGCGCTCTTCCGGCTTGCCGGTCTCTTTCTCCACCAGCGAAGCGAGAATGATGAGCTGCTCCGGCGTTTTCAGCGGCAGATCGGGCGAGCGGCGATCCCAGATTTCCTTCACCAGCCGCTGCTCGGCGTGCTGCATGTGCACGATCATCTGCGCCCGGGTCATGCCGCGGGTGAAGCTGTAGGTATCCGGCAGCATCGAGCCTTCAGGCGGGATTTCGTCGATGTTCCCGGTCAGCACATCATCGGCCATCAATCGCGCGACGATCTGCTCGGAGGTCAAACCCTCCGGGATGCTGACCTGATGCACCACCACCCTGCCGTCGCTCAGCGTGGAGACCACGTCGTTGAGGCTGGCATGCGCCTTGAACTGATACTCGCCGGCTTTCAATCCTTCACGCGCCTTGAGCAGCAGCACGCCGCCGATAAAGACCCAGGGCTGATCGATCACGCCATCGCGCGAGAGCACGTCGGCGATGTCGCGGATGCCGGCGCCGCGCGGAATGTTGACGACGCGGTCCTGTTGCAGCGGACCGGGCGCGTCGAAGCGCTGCTTGCCGACGTAGAGCACGTATCCGGCCGCCACCGCCAGGATCAGGAAAATGCTGATGATGGCGTTGCCGACGATCACCAGCGGATGGCGCGCGCGCTTGGACCGGCGCACCGGTATTTCGACACGGTCCGGCTCGAGCGCCGCACGCGGGCTGCGCGGATTGATGCGTTTGGTGTCGGCGCGTTTGGCGGCATTTGGCGCCGCCGGCATGCCATCGAGCGGCGATTGCGAGAGCGGCGACAGCGGCTCGCCTGCGCCAACGACGGGCCGCGAATTGCCGGCGGGCGCCGTAGCGTGCGCTAGCGGGATCGGCGCTGCAGCGCGAGGTGGCGCGGGCTTTGCGGCAGTGCGCGTCAGTACCGCCGCATCGGCTGGGCGCGGGCGGGCTGGTGTCGCTGCCGAAGTCGTTGTGCCAGTCTTGGCAAGCCGCTCAGCGGTGCCGGCCGACGGCTTCGCGCCGGAACGCGATTTTGCATCGGTTGGATCCGAAGGACGCTCGGCGGCCGCACGCCCCCGTGGCGCGGAGCGCTCGCCGTTCCCTGGCGGTGTACCGGAATCCGTCACCGCCCGATTTCCTGTCGATCAAGATGCATGATTGAGAAGATAAGCCGGCCCAGCCCGGCGTTGGCGAATGCTCGCACATTCTCTTGCGTCTGCCCAGCGAAACGATGGCAGGGCTTGGCACGCTTTGTGGATTGCAGGCGAGTGCGGAGCAAATATGGCGAAAGGGTGATGGCTGCTAGTCCGCCAAGCGGCGGAAGATCAGACTGGCATTGGTGCCGCCGAATCCGAACGAATTCGACAGCACGATATTGACCGGCCGATTTTTTGCGCGATGCGGCACGAGGTCGAGCGCAGTGGCGATGGATGGATTGTCGAGATTGATGGTCGGCGGCACCATCTGATCGCGGATGGCGAGAAGACAGAAGATCGCCTCGACCGCGCCGGCGGCGCCGAGCAGATGCCCGATCGCAGATTTGGTCGATGACATGGCAATGCGGCCGGCCGCGTTGCCGACCAGCCGCTCGACGGCCTTCAACTCGATCTCATCGCCGAGCGGGGTCGACGTGCCATGGGCGTTGATATAGTCGATGTCCTCGGCCGCGATGCCGGCGCGCCGGATCGCCGCCTTCATGCAGCGCACCGCGCCGTCGCCGTCTTCCGCGGGCGCGGTGATATGGTAGGCGTCGCCGGAGAGGCCATAGCCGACGAGTTCGGCGTAGATACGGGCGCCGCGGCGCTTGGCATGCTCGTATTCTTCGAGCACCACGGCACCGGCACCTTCGCTCAGCACAAAGCCGTCGCGGTCGCGATCATAGGGCCGCGACGCGCGTTCGGGCATGTCGTTGAATCCAGTCGACAGCGCGCGGCAGGCGGCAAAGCCGGCAAGCGAGATGCGATTGACCGGAGATTCGGTGCCACCCGCCACCATGACGTCGGCATCGCCGAGCGCGATGAGGCGGCCGGCATCGCCGATCGCATGAGCACCAGTCGAGCATGCCGTGACAACGGCGTGGTTGGGACCTTTCAGCCCATGCGCGATCGACACGTAGCCCGAGGCGAGATTGATGATCCGGCCGGGAATGAAAAACGGCGACACGCGGCGCGGACCGCGGTCGCGCAGCAGGATCGCGGTCTCCGCGATGCCCTCGACGCCGCCGATGCCGGCGCCAATCAGCACGCCGCTCGTGATCTGATCCTCGTATTCACGCGGGTGCCAATCGGCGTCGTTCAGCGCCTGGGCGGCGGCGCCCATGGCGAAAATGATGAAGTCGTCGACCTTGCGTTGCTCCTTCGGCTCCATCCATTGGTCGGCGTTGAACGTACCGGCGCTGCCGTCGCCGCGCGGGATTTGGCCGGCAATTCGGCTGGCGATGTCTGAAACCTCGAACTTTTCGACGCGCTTGATGCCGCTTTCCGATGCGAGCAGGCGCTTCCAGGTCGCCTCGACCCCGCAGGCGAGCGGAGTGACCATGCCAATCCCGGTGACGACGACGCGGCGCATCAGCGGCTCTCCGGCAGGACAGCGCGCTCCCGGCGCGGACCAAGCCTAGCGATTTGCGGCCGGCGGGCACAATAGCGACGCGCACCAAACCATTCCGCACTTCCTCTCGCGCAGATTGGACGCGCGTAGACCAAATTCATGCAGGGACGTGTCGGCAGCGTTCGAACGTCAGCTTTTGGCGTTCTTTTCGAGAAATTTGATGGCGTCGCCGACGGTCAAAATGGTTTCCGCGGTATCGTCTGGGATTTCACAATTGAATTCTTCTTCGAATGCCATGACCAGCTCGACGGTATCGAGGCTGTCGGCGCCAAGGTCTTCGATGAAGCTGGCGTTTTCCGTGACCTTGTCGGCGTCGACGCCGAGATTCTCCACGACGATCTTTTTTACCCGCTCGGCAATATCACTCATCGCTCCAACCTCATGTTTCGACTCAAACCCAATGGCGTAGGTCCTCGTCGCGTCGTCGGTGACGGCCGCGGGTCGACACCGATCAGAGGCGGACCGTTGTTGCCCCGCTCTCCGGCTTCCAGGTTCCCCGAGCCCGATGGCGGTCGGTTACCACACTTCCCGTGCGTTGCCTAGCGCGGCCGCACCGCTCCCGTTGCGTTCCACCGTCTTCAGATCATTGCCATTCCGCCGTTGACGTGCAGCGTCTGGCCGGTCACGTAAGCTGCCTCGTTTGCGGCGAGGAACAGCACAGCCGCTGCAACCTCCTCGGGTGTTCCGGCGCGGCCGGCAGGGACCCTTGCGAGGATTGCCTCGCGTTGCTTGTCGTTGAGCTTATCGGTCATCGGCGTGACGATGAATCCCGGCGCCACGCAATTGGCCGTCACGCCGCGCTTGGCATATTCTTGCGCCACTGACTTGATCATGCCGGCAATGCCGGCCTTGGCGGCGACGTAGTTGGCCTGGCCCGGATTGCCGGTCGTCCCCACCACCGACGTGATGGCAACGATACGGCCGAAGCGGCGGCGCATCATGCCGCGCACCGCGGCACGCGTGAGCCGGAACGTCGCCGACAGATTGACGGCGATGACCTGATCCCAATCTTCGTCGCGCAGCTGCACCAAGAGATTGTCGCGCGCGAGCCCGGCATTGGCGACCAGAATGTCGAGCTGGCCCATCGCTTGCTCGGCCCGGGGGACGAGCGCATCGGTCTGCGCGGCGTCGGTGAGATCACACGGCAGCACATGGACGCGCGCGCCGAGTTCGGCGGCAAGGCGGTCGAGGACGTCGCGCCGCGTGCCGGAAATGGCGACGGTCGCGCCCTGACCGTGCAGCATGCGCGCGATGCTGCCGCCGATCGGTCCGGTCGCTCCGGTGATCAACGCGGTCTTGCCGCCGAGATCGAACATGTGACCCTCTTCGCTCCGCGTTGACCTTCGGCTCTTGGCGATGAACTCGCTTAGCCCGGTAAAGCCTTGAAGCGGGCAACATCGTCCGGCGTGCCGAACGACGAAGCCTCCGTGCTTTCAGCGACGCGCTTGATCAGCCCGCTCAACACCCGCCCGGCACCGACTTCATAAAATGCGGTGACGCCATTCTGCGCCATGTAGAGAACCGATTCACGCCAGCGCACGGTACCGGTCACCTGCTCGACCAGAGCGCGCACGATGTCAGGCGGCTCGGTGATCGCCCGCGCCAGCATGTTGGCGACCAGCGGCACGCGCGGCGGCTTGACGGCGATTTTGCCGAGCGCCTCGGCCATCGCGTCGGCGGCGGGCTGCATCAACGCGCAATGAAAGGGGGCGGACACCGGCAGCATCATCGCCCGTTTGACGCCGCGCGCTTTGGCAATCTCGACCGCGCGCTCGACCGCCGCCTTGTCGCCGGACAAGACGACTTGGCCGCCGCCATTGTCGTTCGCCGCGGCGCACTCGCCGACGCCGGCAGCCTCGGCGGCAATCGACTGCGCCGCGGCAAGCTCGACGCCGATCAGCGCCGCCATGGCGCCGACGCCGACCGGCACCGCCTGTTGCATGGCGCGGCCGCGAATGCGCAACAGCCGCGCGGCGTCGGCGATCGAGAACGCGCCAGCGGCGGCGAGCGCCGAGTATTCGCCGAGCGAGTGGCCGGCGACGAATTTCGCGTCGCGGGCCAGATCCAGCCCGGCCTCGGCCTCGAGCACCCGCATCACTGCCAGCGACACCGCCATGAGCGCCGGCTGCGCATTCTCGGTAAGCATCAGTTTGTCGGCAGGGCCATTCCAGATCGTTTGGCTGAGCGGCTCGGCCAGCGCCTCGTCGACTTCGGCAAAGACGCGGCGCGCAGGCTCGAAGGCCTCGGCCAACGCCTTGCCCATGCCGACCGCCTGACTGCCCTGGCCGGGAAAAACGAATGCGACCGCCATCGGCCTTTCTGCTCCGTGGAAAGCGGCGAAAGATACCGCGAAGGCCGCCCTGTCAAGAATGGCGGCCCTGGCTCTTGGCCTCCGCGCAGCGGGTAAGAAAGCGCAAACCGGAAGTTCGTAAGCTTAAGGCGGCGGGTGCTACGGCCCGATCAGATGCGCACGGGTTATTTTCATGGCGGCTTTTGCACCGGTTACCGATGCCGACCTCGCGCGCGCGCGCAAGGATACGGCATTCCGGCAAAAGCTGTTGGAGCAAAACCTGCAAACCCTGCTGGCCCGCGTGCAGAAGCTGCGCAACGCACCGCCCGCGGCCCAAAGCGTCGGCGCACGCCAAATGCGCGAGGCGATCGAGCTTGCGGTGCGGCTTGCGGAAATGATCCAAGGCGCGGCGAAGCCGAAGCGAAGGCGCGCCTGAAGCTTGAAGACACCGTCGACCGCTTAGGTCCGGCTTCTCCGCTTGCCTTTCCGCTCCGCCCGCGTATATGTCCGGCTTCCGCTCGACCCTGGCCGGGGGCTGAACGGACGGCCGCGCGACGACGCGCGGTAGGGCCCTGATGGGTCCGGTGTCCGGTGTCCCCGCCTTCAGAGCATTCGAGCCTTTCCCGAAGGGCTCGAGGGGCTTGGCGCCAGGGCGAGCTATGGGACTTGAGGAAAGGGCAGCCATGCCGCTCTACGAACACGTTTATCTTGCGCGCCAGGACGCCAGCGCGCAGCAGGTCGAGGAATTGACCGGGCAGCTCAAGGGCGTCGTCGAGAACCTCGGCGGCTCGGTCGCCAAGACCGAATACTGGGGCGTCAAATCGCTCTCCTACCGCCTGCGCAAGAACCGCAAGGCCCACTTCACGCTCATGAACATCGACGCGCCGCCGGCGGCGATCAACGAGATCGAGCGGCTGGAGCGGCTCAACGAAGATGTGCTGCGTTATTTGACCATCCGGGTCGAGGAGCACGAGGCGGGGCCGTCCGCGATGATGCGCCGCGCCGAGCGCGACCGCGACCGTGATGAGCGGCGCGGCGAACGTGGCGACCGCTTTGACCGCGGTGATCGTGGCGACCGCGGCGAGCGTGGTGACCGCGGCGACCGTCCGCGCGACCGCGAACGCCGGCCACGCGACGAAGAAGCTGCAGTTGCAACGGAGGAATAGCCATGGCCATGTCCCCTCAGATGGGCGGCGGACGCCGGCCCTTCTTCCGGCGCCGCAAGAGCTGCCCGTTCTCCGGCGCCAACGCGCCGAAGATCGATTACAAGGACGTCAAGCTCTTGCAGCGCTTCGTTTCGGAGCGCGGCAAGATCGTGCCGAGCCGCATCACCGCGGTTTCGGCGAAGCGGCAGCGCGAGCTCGCCCAGGCGATCAAGCGCGCGCGGTTTCTGGGGCTGTTGCCCTACGTGATCCGCTGATCGGCAAGGAGAAGCCGACATGGAAGTGATCCTGCTCGAACGCGTCGCCAGGCTCGGCCAGATGGGCGATGTGGTGCGCGTCAAGGACGGCTTTGCGCGCAATTTCCTGTTGCCGCGCGGCAAAGCATTGCGCGCCACCGACGAGAACCGGACCCGGTTCGAAACCATGAAGGCCGATCTTCTGGCGCGTTCGCTCGCCATGAAGAACGACGCCGCCGGCGTTGCCGAGAAACTCAACGGCAAGAGCTTTACGGTATTGCGCCAGGCGTCCGAAGCGGGCCAGCTGTTCGGCTCGGTGTCGCCGCGCGATCTGGTCCGCCTGATCAGTGAGGCCGGTTTTCCGGTTAACCGCAATCAAATCGCGCTAAACACGCCGATCAAGACGATCGGTCAGCACGCCGTGCCGCTGGCGCTGCACCCGGAGATCGAAAGCTCGATCACGGTCATTGTCGCGCGCAACAACGACGAGGCGGAACGGATCGCCCGCGGTGAGGACGTGACGCAGCGGCGCGAAGAGCCGACCGAGGAAGAAGCCGCCGCCGCTGCCGCCGAGGCGTTTTTCGAGCCCGAGGCTGCCGAATCACGGCGCGCGCGCGAAGGCGAAGAGCAGCCGGCGGAAAATGCGGCGGACGCCGGCCAAACCTGATCCGTTTGAATTCAATCCGGACTTCAGTCCGGGATATTGTCCCGCGGGACCGGCGCGGCCTCGGCTGGCTGCGGCGCTGCCGCTGCTGCCGGCTGCGCGGGTGGGACGGCTGCAATGGGCTCTGAGCTCTTTGCCGGATTGGCTTCCGGCTTCGGCGTGTCCGCCGCCGGTGGCGCAGCGACAACGGCGGTATTGGCCTCAGGTGCCGGAGAAGCGGGAGCTGGCGCGGCGGGTTCGACCGGCTTGGCCTCTTCGACTGGCTTGGTCCGACCGCGCTCCCTGGTCGCTGCAGGCCCGCGGCGTTCAGGCAAGGGTGCGCGGGCCGAAGCGGGCCGGCCAGGCTCCACAGCGGCGCGCCGCTCGGCTTCCGGCTTGCGGCCGGCACCCGCAACGTCCGGCTTGGCATTTGCGGGGGGTTTCTCTTCCGGCCGTTCCGAGCGATGCGCCTCGCGGCTTCTCGGCTGTTCGGCCGTAGCGCGCGAGCCCACGCCGTCGGGCTGGCCCCGCACGGGCGCGGCGCTCCCGGCCCCGCCCCCGCTGGCAAGCACATAGGCCGCCACGGCTGCCGCCTCTCTGGCGCTCGCCGTGTAGTGCTCGCTCAAGAATCCGGCGAGCGAACCGGCGCTGCGGCCGTTCGCCAGGCCGCGGATGGACTTGTGGCAAGCCGCGCAATCGCCCGCGTAAATCTGCGCCGGCGACTTGTCCTGATCGATGTTGACTTGTGCGCACGCCATCGCCGGCGCCAAAACGATGGCCAATCCCAGCGTCGCCGCGAGACCTCGGATCACCGCGATTCCCTCAAACCCTCAATGTGCCGCCCATCTTGACCGGAAAGCCGGTCAAATGCGAGCGGCGCATAGCGAGCCCCGCCCAGGCAGCATTGCCGCATTGCTGGTCAAGGACGATTTTGTTTTAATGACGGCAAGGAGAAGACCCAGCGGCGCCGCACTGGATTTGGGCGCTCGGGAGCGGTTCGTTTCGCAAAATCGGGACGCCGGAACCGTGTAAAGCGGACCGTGTCGGCGTGGAGGCGGCTGTGGAACGGTTGTTGGTATTATTTTTGCGGCGATTTATCCGCTACGGCTCATTGCGGCTGACCACGGCGGCAGGCAACACTTACGTTTTCGGCGACGGCTCCGGGCCGCCGGTAGTGGCCCGCTTCACCAGCGCCAGCGCGCAACGCGCCGTGCTGTTCGATCCCGAACTCAAGCTCGGCGAAGCCGATATGGACGGCGGTTTCGTCGTCGAGCACGGCTCGATCGCCGACGTGCTTGCTATTCTGTTCCGTCAACCCGGCCTCGATATGCCGCGCTGGGCGTCACCGCCGCGGTTCGTGCGTTATCTGTTGCGGCGCCTGAACCAGTTCAATTCGCGGTTTCGCGCCCGGCGCAATGTCGCGCATCACTACGATCTCGACGGCCGCCTCTACTCGCTGTTCCTCGATGCCGACCAGCAATATAGCTGCGCCTATTTCGAATCGCCGGACGTATCGCTCGACGACGCGCAGCTTGCCAAAAAGCGCCACTTGGCGGCCAAGCTGTTGATAAAGCCCGGCGCGAGCGTGCTCGATATCGGCTGCGGCTGGGGCGGGCTCGCGCTCTATCTCGCCGAAATGTGCGGCGCGCGCGTCACCGGCATCACGCTGTCCGAGGAACAACACCGGCGCGCTGCCGAACGGGCGCGGGAACGCGGCCGCGAGCAGGATGCGGTGTTCCGCCTGCTCGATTACCGCGACGTTGATGGCCGCTTCGATCGCATTGTTTCGGTCGGCATGTTCGAGCACGTCGGGGTGGGCTTTTACGACGCCTATTTCGGCAAATGTGCGCAGCTCCTCAATGACGACGGCGTCATGCTGCTGCACTCGATCGGCCGCAAAAGCCCGCCGGGCGTCACCAATCCGTGGCTTGCCAAATACATCTTCCCGGGCGGCTATATCCCCGCGCTGTCCGAGGTGGTGCCGAAGATCGAGCGCACCGGCCTGATCGTCAATGACATCGAAGTCCTGCAGCTGCATTATGCGGAAACGCTGAAAGCCTGGCGCGAGCGGTTTCTCGCCCACCGCGATGAAGTGGTGCGCCTCTACGACCAGCGCTTCGTGCGGATGTGGGAGTTTTACCTGGCGTCATCGGAGATGGCGTTCCGCGAGGGCGACATGGTCGTGTTCCAGATCCAACTGACCAAGCGCAAGGGCGTCACGCCGGCGACGCGCGACTACATCGTCCGCGAGGAAGCGCGCTTGCGCGCGCTCGAAGCCGAGCTGGCGCCGCCGCTGCGGCTCGCCGGCGAGTAAGTGCCGCGCTGCGCAAAGGACGTACGTCAAGCTAATTCGCGTGATTCGCGGATGCGGACCGTAGTGCGGTGGGTAACGGGGAAAGCCGAAATCAGGATTTCCCTCGCCGCGCCTGCTGGACTATCGACGGCTTAGCGATGGCTGCTGCCGCGACGAAGCGGGCAACGTGCCAGAGCGAGTCTGAGTGCTGTGCGAGGAAGGTGTTCGAGGAAAGCGTCAGTCGAGACGTTCTGCATCGTTGAGTAATCGCGGATGTTGAGTAATCGCAGCCAAATTGCCCCGAAATCGGCCGACCGCAAATCGGCCACACAGGAATCTGTTGATCTGACCTATGGCCCTACTCGATTCGCTCGCCCGCAAGCCGCAAGCTCCCGCCGCCGAGCCTCCCGCCCGGACTCTTCCGCACAATATTGAGGCGGAGCAGGCCCTACTCGGCGCGATTCTCATTAACAATGAGGCCTTCTATAGGGTCTCCGACTTCCTTGAACCGAAGCACTTCTTTGAGCCGATTCACGCCGAGATTTACGAGCTTGCTGGCCGCTTCGTCCGCCTCAACAAGCGTGCCGACCCCATTTCACTCAAAGATCATCTGCCGAGCGACCTCATTATCGAAGGTCTCTCTGTAAACCAATATCTGGCTCGGCTTGTGGCCGAAGCGACAACAATCATAAATGCGCCAGACTATGGACAGAACATTTATAATCTGGCCGTGCGCCGCGCCCTCATCGAGGTAGGTGCGGAAATTGTTAATCTTGCTTACGAAGCGCCAGTCGAAGCGACACCGACAACACACATCGAGGATGCTGAGCGAAGGCTTTACGAAGTGGCAGAGAAGGGCCGCTACGATAGCGGATTCTCCAATTTCGCAAATGCACTGACCAAAGCAGTCGATATGACCGCTGCCGCATATAAACGTGACGGCAAGTTATCAGGTCTTGCTACAGGGCTCCGGGACCTCGATACGAAGATGGGAGGATTACAAGCTTCCGACCTCATAATTTTGGCCGGTCGCCCGGGTATGGGCAAGACAGCTCTGGCTACCAACATTGCTTATAACGTCGCGAAGTCATGGGAGGGTGAACAGCGCGCCGACGGACACATGAAGACTGTGAACGGCGGTATTGTTGGTTTCTTCTCGCTGGAAATGTCTGCCGAGCAGCTTGCTACACGTATTCTTGCCGAGCAAACGGGGATACCTTCGAGCAGGATGCGACGGGGCGACATTAACGACAGCGATTTTGACGCGGTTGTCGATAGAGTGCGCGAAATCCAACACTTGCCGCTGTATATTGATGAAACAGGTGGCGTATCAGTTGCGCAATTGGCTGCCCGAGCCCGCCGCCTTAAAAGGCAGCGAGGCCTCGACCTCATCGTAATCGACTACATTCAGCTAATGCAGGGATCGACCCGGCGAGCCATGGAAGGACGGGTTCAAGAAGTGACCGAGATAACTACAAGTCTCAAAGCTCTTGCTAAAGAACTTAATGTACCAATTCTGGCATTGTCACAATTATCCCGGCAAGTCGAGAGTCGCGAAGATAAACACCCGCAGCTGTCGGACCTGCGAGAATCTGGGTCCATCGAGCAGGATGCTGACGTTGTACTATTTGTGTATCGTGAAGAGTATTATTTGGCGAACAAAGAACCACGCCCAGGCACCACCGAGCACGAAAAGTGGCGAAATGAAATGGACGCTGTAGATGGCAAGGCCGAATTGATCGTCGGAAAACAACGACACGGGCCTACGGGACCAGTCCTTCTACAGTTTGATGCTGAAGTAACCCGCTTTGCCAACCTTGACACGACGCACAGGCCGGATTTTTAGGCCGGTTTCGCCGGCGGTCCATCGACGCAAGCCGCTTTACCGGCGCCCTTCCCCCGGCCATAACCCTGCGCATGGCCCTAGCGGAAGCATTGCCGCAGACGATCGACGCGCCCCCCGCCCCTGAAACCGGCGGCACGCTGACGATCGACCTTGCCGCCGTCGCGGCGAACTGGCGCACGTTGTGCCGCGAAATCCGCACCGCCGAATGCGGCGCCGTGGTCAAGGCCAACGGCTATGGACTTGGGCTTGAAGCGGTCGCCGGTAAGCTCGCTGCAGCCGGCTGCAAGACGTTCTTCGTCGCCGATCTCGCCGAGGCACGCCGGCTGCGCACCTGTGCGCGCGACGCGGTGATCTACGTGCTCACCGGCTTTACGCCCGAGAACGCCGAAGCCTTCATCGACATCGCTGTGCGGCCGGTGATCAACAGTATGACGGAGCTCGCGGAATGGGACGCTTTCGTCGCCCAGCGCAACTGGCGCGGCGGCGCGGCGCTGCACGTCGACACCGGCATGAACCGGCTCGGCATTCCGCCCGAAGAGGCGGCCGCCTTGGCGCCGCGCACCCAGACCGAAAACCACGGCATCACGCTCTTGATGAGCCATTTGGCCTGCGCCGAAACTCCCGCCCATCCGCTCAACGCCGCGCAGATCCGCGCCTTCGCCGAGATGCGGTCGCTGTTTCGCGGCATTCCCGCTTCGCTGGCAAATTCCTCCGGCATCTTTCTCGGCGACTCGGCGCACTGCGATATCGCGCGGCCGGGCGCAGCGCTCTACGGCGTCAACCCGACGCCGGGCCGCCCCAATCCGATGCATGCGGTGATGGAACTGACGGGCCGCATACTGCAAATTCGCAACGTCGAAAAGGGCGCGACGGTGGGTTATGGCGCAACCTGGACGGCAAAACGCGCCGGGCGCATTGCGGTCGTGGCGCTCGGCTATGCGGACGGCGTGCCGCGCGCCGCGAGCGGCACAGATCGCGGCCAGCCCGGCGTTGCCGCCGTCGCCGGCAAACGCTGCCCGATCGTCGGACGCATTTCCATGGACTTGATTAGCCTGGACATCAGCGATCTGCCCGACGGCGTCGTTCATCGCGGCGATATGGCAACGTTTATCGGTGAGGGCATTTCGATCGATGATCTCGCCGCTGCGGCGGGCACGATCGGCTATGAGATTCTGACGCACCTCGGCCCGCGCTGCCATAAGATCTATCGGGACGGCTAAGGCAGCGCCGGACGAGACACCAAAAAAATGGCCGCACGCGCGCAAAATTTTATCTGCCAAAGCTGCGGCGCCGCGTCCGCGCGCTGGGCCGGCCGCTGCGAAGCCTGCGGCGCCTGGAATGCGCTGGTCGAGGAAGGCGACGTTGGCGCGACGCGGCGGCTGTCACGCAAGGGCCGGCCATTCGCCGTCGCGCCGCTCAAGGGCGAAAGCCATGAAGCGCCGCGCCTTGCATCGGGTATCGCCGAGTTCGATCGCGTCACCGGCGGCGGTCTGGTGCGCGGCTCGGTGCTGCTCCTGGGCGGCGATCCGGGAATTGGCAAATCGACGCTGCTCATCGAGGTCGCGGCCGCCACGGCGCGCCGCGGTCAGCGCGCCGTGTACATTTCCGGCGAAGAAGCGGTCGCCCAGGTGCGGCTGCGCGCCGAGCGGCTCGGCCTTGCCGACGCGGCCGTCGACGTTGCGGCGGAAACGTCGGTCGAAGACATTGTTGCCACGCTGTCGCATGGCGCACCGCCGCGTCTTGTCGTCATCGATTCGATCCAGACCATGTGGACGCAGACTGTCGAGGCGGCGCCCGGTACGGTAACGCAGGTGCGCGGCTCGGCCGGCGAACTCATTCGCTTCGCCAAGCGCAGCGGCACCGCGGTGATCCTGGTCGGCCATGTCACCAAAGACGGCCAGATCGCGGGCCCGCGCGTGGTCGAACATATGGTCGACGCTGTGCTGTCGTTCGAGGGCGAAGGCTCGCACCAGTTCCGCATCCTGCGCGCGATCAAAAACCGCTTCGGTCCGACCGACGAGATCGGCGTGTTCGAAATGACCGGAACCGGATTGCGCGAAGTCGCCAACCCTTCCGAGCTGTTCCTATCCGAACGCGATCTCGGCAGCCCCGGCACCGCCGTGTTCGCCGGGATCGAAGGCACCCGGCCGCTCCTGGTGGAAATCCAGGCGCTGGTCGCCCCGACCACGCTCGGCACGCCGCGCCGCGCCGTGGTCGGCTGGGACCCGAGCCGGCTCTCCATGGTGCTCGCGGTGCTCGAGGCGCATTGCGGCATTCGCCTGTCCGGCCACGACGTCTATCTCAACGTCGCCGGTGGCCTGCGCATCCAGGAACCCGCGGCCGACCTCGCGGCCGCGGCGGCTTTGGTCTCGTCGCTGGCGCGCGCGCCGCTGCCGGCCGATGCGGTTTATTTCGGCGAAGTGTCGCTGTCGGGCGCCGTGCGCCCGGTAGCGCAGACCGCGGCGCGGCTGAAGGAGGCGCAAAAACTCGGCTTCACCCGGGCCATCGTTCCGGAGGCGGCACGGGGTGAAATCGCCGATACCGGGCTTTTGCTCATCACGGTTGGAATGCTCGTCAACCTCGTGTCGGACATCGCCGCGCGCGGCGAGCCGCCGCGCCGGCGCGAGCGCGATCGCGACGTCGCGGCCGAATAGCGGCGCGGGCCACAAGCCGGTGCTTTGGCCTCGATGTCGGTTAAAGCGGCGGCCGCAAGCCGGGGAAATTCCTAACCTTGTCGCGCTAGAAGCAGTGCACAAGCGACAAGGCGGGTGACGGCACCGCAGCGTCCGGCTATACACGCCACGTCGCCAGAGGGACCAGCGGGCAGCCGCATATGATCACGCTCCTCGACATCGTGCTTCTAGCCGTGATGCTGATTTCCGGGCTGTTGGCGATGATTCGCGGCTTTATGCGCGAGGTTCTGTCGATAACGGCGTGGATTTTGGCGGCCGGGGCCACGCTTTACGCCTATGGCAAGCTGGTGCCGGCCGCCACCGCCTATTTCAACAGCGAACTCGTCGCCAAGGGCGCGGTGATCGGCGGGGTGTTCCTGCTCACCTTGCTTGTGGTCTCGGTGATCACGGTGCGCATATCCGACATGGTGCTCGACAGCCGAGTAGGGGCGCTCGATCGCACCTTGGGGTTCGTGTTCGGGCTCGCCCGCGGCCTTCTCATCGTCGTGGTGGCGTTTGCCTTTTTCGACTGGCTGGTGCCGACAAAATCGCAGCCCACCTGGGTAGCGGACGCCAAATCCAAGGTGTTTCTGACCAATACGGCCGATTGGCTGCGCTCTATGTCGCCGGACTTGGAAGCCCTATATCTCAAGTACAAGAGCAATAAGGGCGAGGAACACGAGCCGCAGGACGCGGCACCGAATCAGCAGCACGGCGCGTCGAACCCGCCCGCCGGCAGGACGGCGGGCTGAGCCGGATGGAGGCCTTAAATTGACCGCGACCGAATCCGTCCTCCCCGACCTTGACGGCGACCGGCTCCGCGAGGAATGCGGCGTATTCGGCATTTTCGGCCACCCGGACGCCGCGGCGATCACCGCGCTCGGCTTGCACGCGCTGCAACACCGCGGCCAGGAGGCGGCCGGCATCGTCTCGTTCGACGGCAAGCGCTTCCACCTCGAACGCCGGCTCGGCCTCGTTGGCGATGCGTTCTCGCGGCGCGAGGTGATCGATCGGCTGCCCGGCACGGCGGCGGTCGGCCATGTGCGTTATTCGACCACCGGCGAAACCATCCTGCGCAACGTGCAGCCGCTGTTCGCCGAGCTGAATGCCGGCGGCTTTGCCATCGGCCATAACGGCAATCTGACCAACGGCCTGACCTTGCGGCGCCAACTGGTGCGCGACGGCGCCATGATGCAGTCGACCACCGACACCGAGGTGATCCTGCATCTGGTTGCGCGCTCGCACCGCAATCGCTTCGTCAACCGTTTCATCGAAGGCCTGCAGCTGCTCGAAGGCTCCTACGCTTTCGTCGGCCTGACCAACAAGAAGCTGGTCGGCGCCCGCGATCCGCTCGGCATCCGGCCGCTGGTGATCGGCAAGCTCGACGGCTGCCCGATCCTCGCCTCCGAAACCTGCGCCCTCGACATCATCGGCGCCCAGTACGTGCGCGACGTCGAGAACGGCGAAGTCATCGTTTTCGACGAGGACGGCGAGCACTCGGAGAAGCCGTTCGGCAATTTGCCGGCGCGGCCCTGCATTTTCGAATACATCTACTTTTCGCGGCCGGATTCGATGATCGGCGGCCGGAGCGTCTACGACGTGCGCAAGACCTGCGGCATCGAACTCGCCCGCGAGGCGCCTGCTGCCGCCGATGTGGTCGTGCCGGTGCCCGATTCCGGCGTGCCGGCGGCCATCGGCTATGCGCAGGAATCCGGCATCCCCTACGAGCTCGGCATCATCCGCAACCATTACGTCGGCCGCACCTTCATCGAGCCGACCCAGCACATCCGCCAGCTCGGCGTGCGATTGAAGCATAGCGCCAACCGCGCCGTGGTCGCCGGCAAGCGCATCGTGCTGATCGACGATTCCATCGTGCGCGGCACCACCTCGGTCAAGATCGTGCAGATGATGCGCGACGCCGGCGCCCGCGAGGTGCATTTCCGTATCGCCTCGCCGCCGATCACCCATCCCGATTATTACGGCATCGACACGCCCGAGCAGGACAAGCTGTTGGCGGCGACCCACGATCTCGAAGGCATGCGCCAATTCATCGGCGCCGACTCGCTGCAGTTCCTCTCGGTCGACGGCATCTATCGCGCCATGGGCGAAAAGGGCCGCAACCCGCTGCGCCCGCAATTCACCGACCACTGCTTCACCGGCGAATACCCGACGCCGCTCACCGACCGCATGGCGCAGGAAGCCCCGCCGCGCCAGCTCTCGCTGCTCGCCGAGGCGAGCTGACGCTATTCCAGTCGGACGAGCGAACCGCCGTTACCAATCAGCGGCGCAGCGCATAAGCTGCCGTCGCCGCGCCCCGCGAGCAACCGCATGATCGAGGGATTGAGCCACGTCACCTTTATCGTGAAAGACCTCGATCGCACCAAACGTCTCCTCGTCGATGCGCTCGGCGGCCGGGAGGTCTACGACAGCGGCGGCAAAACCTTTTCGCTGTCGCGCGAAAAGTTCTTCGAGGTCGGCGGCGTATGGATTGCCGTCATGGAAGGTGAGCCGCTTGCCGAGAAGACCTACAATCATGTCGCTTTCAAAATTTCCGCCGCCGCGCTGCCGCACTACCGCAACGCCATCGCAAAGCTTGGCCTCACTATTCGCGAGCCGCGGCCGCGAATCGATGGCGAAGGTCAGTCGCTGTATTTCTATGATTTTGACAATCACCTGTTCGAATTGCACACCGGCACCTTGGCCGAGCGGCTCGATGCGTATGCGCGCGCGCAGTAACGCATGGTCATTGCGCGATGGCTGAGAGCGCAGCACCACTCGCCGGCCGGATCGCACTCGTCACCGGCGCCTCGCGCGGCATCGGTCACGCCCTGTCGCTGTCGTTGGCGCGGGCCGGCGCTCATATCGTCGCCATTGCGCGCACCGTCGGCGCGCTGGAAGAGCTCGATGACGCGGTGCGCGCCGTCGGCGCTTCGATGACCGGCGTGCCGCTCGATATGCGCGATTATCCTGCGCTCTACCGACTCGCAACGACGCTGAACGAGCGCTACCAGCGCCTCGATGTTTTGGTCGGCAACGCCGCGGTGGTCGGCCCGCGCTCGCCGCTGCGCGACGTCGATCCGCAGGGCTGGGATGACACCATCGCGATCAACGTCACCGCCAACTGGCACCTGATCCGCGCCATGGATGCGCTGTTGCGCCGTTCCGATGCCGGCCGCGCGGTGTTCATGACCTCGGGCGCTGCGACGCATGCGCGCGCCTATAGCGGCCCCTACTCGGTCTCCAAGGCCGCGCTCAACGTCTTGGCGCGCACTTACGCCGCCGAGACCGACACCACGACGGCAATCCGCGTCAATCTGTTCAATCCCGGCCCGACCCGCACCCGCATGCGCGCGCAAGTCATGCCCGGCGAAGATCCGATGACCTTGCCGACGCCGGAGCAGGTGGCGGAAACGATCGTGCCACTGTGCCTGCCGAGTTTTTCCGCAACCGGAAAGCTGTACGATTACCGGGCCGGAAAACTGTTGGATTTTCCGCAGCCGGCGTGAGCCGCAGCTTCGCCTGTCAGCGCCGCCGCTTTCGTCCGGCATAGGGATTGGGCTTGGCCCGCACGGCGAGCCGGATCGGCGTACCGGGCAAGTCGAATTGCTCGCGCAGTGCGTTGACCAGATAACGCCGGTAGGTTTCCGGCAGCGCCCAGGCGCGTGAAGAAAACAGCACGAAGGTCGGCGGCCGCGCCTTCGGCTGGGTCATGTAATCGAGCCGCGGCCGGCGGCCGGACGCGGCCGGCGGCGGATGTTCGGTGGTCGCGCGCGCCAGAAAGCGATTGAGCGCCGCGGTTGGCACCCGGCGATTCCATACCGCGTGGCTCGCCTCCACCGCTTCCATCAGGCGGTCGAGGCCGGCGCCGGTGCGCGCGGAGAACGCGACCACTGGGACGCCTTTTACCTGCGGCAGGATTCGGTCGGTCTGTTCGCGCAGCCGCTGGTACGCCCCCGGCGGCGGCTTGATCAAATCCCATTTGTTGATGCCGATGACCAGCGCGCGCCCTTCCCGCTCGACCAGATCGGCGATGCGGGTGTCCTGTTCCTCGAACGGCGTCTGTGCGTCGATGAGAACGATGACCACTTCGGCGAAGCGCACCGCGTTGAGCGTATCGGCCACCGAGAGCTTTTCCAGCTTCTCGGTGATCCGCGCGCGGCGGCGCAGGCCGGCGGTGTCGTGGATGCGCAAGCGCCGGCCGTGCCATTGCACATCCACCGCGATGGCGTCGCGGGTGATGCCGGGCTCGGGTCCGGTCAACAGTCGCTCCTCGCCGAGCAGGCGGTTGATCAAAGTCGATTTGCCGGTGTTGGGCCGGCCGACCACCGCCAAGCGGATTATTTTTTCCGCTTCCGGCGCCTCTGGAGGGGGCGTCGCGGCAATGCGCTTGTTGGAGTCGACGGCGGCCGTCGCTGCGGGAAGCGCCGCGCGCAAAGCGTCGTAGAGATCGGCCAAACCTTCGCCGTGCTCGGCGCTCAGTGCCACCGGTTCGCCGAGCCCGAGCGCGTAGGCTTCCAGGGCACCGGCCTCGCCGGCGCGGCCCTCGCTCTTGTTGGCGACGAGGATTGCCGGCTTGCCGGACTTGCGCACCAGATCGGCAAAGCCGCGGTCGGCCGGCGTGGCGCCCGCGCGCGCGTCGACGAGAAACAGCACGGCGTCGGCCGCGGCCATCGCGGCGGCGGTCTGCGCCTGGATGCGCGCCGAAAGACTCTCCTGCTCGGCCTGTTCGAGGCCAGCCGTGTCGATGACCTTGAACGCCAGATCGCCGAGTTTGCCCTCGCCTTCGCGGCGATCGCGGGTCACGCCCGGCGTGTCATCGACCAGCGCCAGGCGGCGGCCGACCAGCCGGTTGAACAGCGTCGACTTGCCGACGTTCGGCCGACCCACAATGGCAAGGGTGAAGGACATGACGGGATCCGGCTGCGCCCCGCGCAGATGCACGGCGAAGCCGATGACAAACCGGGATGCTGGTCGTCAAGCGCGCCGGACGAAGTGCGCGTCACTGCGTTGCGATTACTGCGCCGATGGCGCGGCTCCGGTTGGACTGGGCCAAGCCGTTTGCGGCGGCTGCGCCGCCTGTTGCGCCGGCGCGGCCTGTTGCGGCGACGGCCAGGCGGTCTGCGGTGCCGCCGGCCAACGCGATTGCACAGCTTGCGCAGGTTGCCCAGCCTGCGCGGGATTGGGCCACGCCGTCTGCGCGGCCTCGGGCGCCGGCGGCTGCCCCACTTGCTCCTGCTCGGCAGGCTTCGGCTTCTTGCTCAGTCCAACGCTGATCGTGGTGTGCGGCTGGGCCGGCGCGCGCGCGACCTTCGGCTTTGGTTTCGGTTTCGGCTTGGCTTTCGCTTCGGACTCCGGCTTGGGCGGCGCGTTGTCTGCCGCAGCGGCCGCAGCGCCGGCACCCTCGCCGTTGTCGGCGGCTTGATCGGGCGGCGGCTGATAACCCTTGTAGAGGTCGGGCGGAATACCGCTGCTCGCGCCCGGCACGCCGTTGGGGAAAACCGGCTCGCGCTGGCCCACCAACGGTTTCTTGGAATTGAACATGTCGTTGTCGAGGAGCGTGGTCGGGTCGAACTGGCCGCCCTTGGTGCACGCGGCCAGCATCACTGCGAGCGCCAGCAGCGAACCGGTGCGAACCAAGGAGAGAGGACGATGCTGCGGCATGCGTTGCGCTCTTGTCAGCTCTTGTCAGCTCTTGCCGTTCGCGGCGATCAGCTCGCTCAAAATCTCGGCGCGGCTGCGCGTTCCCGCCGGCGTTGCCGGATCGGCCATCATCATGTCGGTCCACTTGCGCGCCGCGGTCGCCTCGCCGGCCTTCCAGGCCGACAGCGCCAACAGCTCGCGTGCGCTGTGCCGAAAAAATCGATCCGATGCGGTCAGCGGCTCGAGCCGGGTCAGCATTTGCGAATAGGGCGCGGTGTCGACCAACAGATAACCGGCCCGCACTGCGGCGAGATCTTGCATCGGCTGACCGACCGACTTGTCGGCAGCCAGCGTGTCATACGCATTGACCGCGGCAGTCTTGTCGGTCGACGCCAATTCCGCGGCCTCGCGCAAACGCGCCAGCACACGATAGCCTGCCGTGCCGTCAGCCGCGATCTTGGCGAACGCCGCCTCCGCCTCCTTGTGCTTGCCGCTTTCGGCGAGGACCGCCGCCTGCTCGAACGCGGCGCCGGTTTCACCGGCCTTCTTGGCCTGCCAATAATTGTAGCCCTGCCAAGAGCCGACGCCCGCGACGATGAGAACACAAAGCGCGATGAGCAGATTGCCGTAGCGCTCCCACAGCTTTTTCAGCTGTTCGCGGCGGACTTCCTCATCGACTTCCTGAAAAATATCGGCCACGAAATCCGACCCCAGTTCCTGGTCTGCATCGCCCAGATTTTTTGCCCGGCCGCGCTTTCGTCCCAACGCACTCTGCCGCGGCGTCGACGGACAAAGTCCAAGGAAATTCCGGCGCTTACGCTTGGAAACCCCTCACAGCCGCTAACTTAATGATGTGGCGCCAGCAAGGCAAAGGCCGCGGGCTCCCTGCGACGATAAACCTTGGCGCGGCGGAACTTAAGGCTTTTTGGTCCGCATCGGGTAAACGTTCTCCGGCCCGGGAAACCGGCGCGCCCTCACCTCCTCGGCGTAGGTCTTCACCGCCCGCTCGATCGACGGGCCGAGGTCACCGAAGCGCTTGACGAATTTGGGCACCCGCGGGGAGAGACCGAGCATGTCCTCGAGCACGAGGATTTGGCCGTCGCAGGCGACGCTGGCGCCAATGCCGATGGTGGGAATCGCCACCTCTTCGGTGATGCGGCGGCCGAGCGGTTCGGCGACCGCCTCGATCACCATTGCGAACGCGCCGGCATGCGCCACCGCCCGGGCGTCGGCCTCGATCGGCGCCCAGTCGGCCTCGTCGCGACCTTGCGCGCGGAACGAGCCGATGGTGTTGATGGCCTGCGGCGTCAATCCGACATGGCCCATCACCGGGACGCCGCGCTCGACCAGGAACGCGATCGTCTCGGCCATGCGCCGGCCGCCCTCGACCTTGATGGCGCCGCAGCCGGTTTCCTTCATCACCCGCGCCGCCGACGCGAATGCCTGCTCCTTGGAGCCTTCATAGGAGCCGAACGGCATGTCGACCACGACCAGCGCCCGCGCCGAGCCGCGCATCACCGCAAGCCCCTGCAGGATCATCATGTCGAGCGTGACCGGGACCGTGGTTTCGAGGCCGTGCATCACCATGCCGAGCGAATCGCCGACCAGGATGGCGTCGCAATACGCGTCGGCGATGCGCGCGGTATGGGCGTGATAAGAGGTCAAGCAGACGATCGGCTGGCCGCCCTTGCGGGCGCGAATGTCTGGCGCGGTCAGCCGCCGCGTGTCGCTCTGCGCCGACATCGCTAGGAATGCCCGAGCGCCGGAGTGCCGAACGCCGGCACGCCGATGACCAGCGGGTGAAACAGAAAGCCGAGGGCGAGATAAAGGATGGTGCCGACCACGATGGCGATAATGTCGTTCCTGGTGCCGCCCACCGGAATCGGCGGCGCGCCCGGATCGGTGCGGCGCTTCAACGTCGCTCGGTCGTAACCGGCCCAGAGCAGCACCGCGCCGAATAGGATGATGCCGCCGAGATCGCCGTTGGCGCACAGATGCGCGGCCGCCCAGGTTTTGACCCCGACCAGCATCGGGTGCTTGAGCACCCGCGCGATGTTGCCGCGAATGTAGGCGGCGACCACCATGATGCTGGCCGGCCACATCAACGCCACGACGATTTGGCGCGTCCAGCCGGGCGGATACCAGACCATGATCAAGCCTTCGGCCCGGTAGCGCGCAAAGCCATAACCGAGGAGAACGATGCCGATGGTCGAAATCAGCGAGAACAGGCCGCGGTATGGGCCTGAGCCGAGCGCCTTGATCAGCGCCGCGCGGCGGTCGCGCATGGTGACGAAAACATGCGCGCCGAGAAAAATAACGAGCCCGAGGATTTCGAGGGCAAGGCCCATATCGACCACCACTCACAATGCGCGGATCAGATAGCACCACGCCGCCAAGGCCGCCTTCCGGCGGCGCCGGGATCATGGCGCGCGGCCCCGGCTTGTCAATCAGGGCTCAGGACCCGTAGCGCCGGCCGCGGTCCAGAAAGCCGGCGGTATCGACCAACAGCTCGCGCTCCGTGAACGAGACCATGTCGGCCGCCATGGCGGTGGCGCTGCCGTCGCGCGCGATAGTTGCGAGTACATGCTGCATGGCCTTGATGGCCGCGCGCTGGGTATCGCTCGGGATGATGACGACGTGGTAGCCGAGCGCTTCGAGGCGCGGCACCGGCACAAGTGGCGTCTTGCCGCCGGCGAACATGTTGATGAGTTTGAGCCCCGGCAGGCGGCTGGCAATGTCGGCGATCTCGGCTTCCGACGTCGGCGCCTCGACGAAGATCATGTCGGCGCCGGCTTCGAGATAAGCCGACGCCCGCGCCAGCGCCGCGTCAAAGCCTTCGGCCGCGAGCGCATCGGTGCGCGCGATGACCACGAAATCGGAGTCGTGCAACGCATCGCGCACGGCTTTGAGCTTCGCCACCATCTCGGCCGTCGGCACGACGCCCTTGTCATCGTAATGCCCGCATTTTTTCGGGAACGTCTGGTCTTCGAGATGGAACGCGGCGACGCCGGCGCGTTCGAAAGCGCGCGCCGCAGCCTGCGCATTGAGCGCATTGCCGTAGCCGGTGTCGGCGTCGGCGATCACCGGAATGTCGACGACGTCGACCATCGAGGCGAGCCGGTCGACGATGGCATCGACCGGGATGAGGCCGAGGTCGGGCAGGCCGGCCGAGCGCGCGATGGCGCCGCCGCTGGCATAGACCGCCGGAAATCCAGCCTGTGCGACGAGCCGCGCCGAGAGGCCATCGAACGCGCCGGGCGCAACCGCGATGCGGCCCGACTTCAAAATCTCCCGCAACTTGGTCGTGGCGCGCACGTCTTGCATCTCCCCTTTCGCACTTCGCGTTCGCCATGATACGGGCTGGCGCGCCGGGGGGAAGAAGGAGCCGCTGATGAAAAGATACGCCGCGACGGTACTGGCACTGCTGTTCGGCATGCTGGGCGCTCTCGTACCGGCGGCCGCTCAAGGATGGCCCAACAAAACCGTGCGCATCATCGTGCCGTTCGGCCCCGGTGCGACGCCGGACGTGGTGGCGCGGCTTATCGCCGACGGCCTGCAGAAAGAGACCGGGCAGACCTTCATCGTCGAGAACAAGCCGGGCGCGAGCGGCAATACCGGGACCGATGCGGTCGCCAAGGCGGCGCCTGACGGCGCCACCATCGGGGTCAGCATCGGCGGCCCGCTCGCCATCAACACACTGCTGTTCTCCCACCTGCCCTACGACCCGAAAAAGGATCTGTCGTTCATCACCATGCTGGTGACGCAGCCGAGCGCGCTTGCGGTCAATGCGAGCCTCAACGTCGACAATGTGCCGGCACTGATCGATGTCATCCGCCGCAATCCCGGCAAGTACAATTTCGGCTCGATCGGCACCGGCTCGCTGTCGCATCTCGCCATGGAGGCGATCGCGCGGAAAAGCGGCACCGAGCTCGTCCACGTGCCTTATGCCTCGTCGCCGCAGGCGGTGACCGCATTGCTGCGCAACGAGGTGCAGATGGTCTGCCTGCCGGCGATCTCGATCACGCCGCAGCTCAACAGCGGCGCCATCAAGCTACTGGCGATCACGACCGCGCAACGCTCCGCGCTGCTGCCGGGCGTGCCGACGCTCAAAGAGGCCGGCATCGATGTCGAAGCCGACGCCTGGATGGGATTGATCGCGCCGGCTGGCATTCCCGACGCCATGGTGGAGCGCATCAACCACTTGGTCCGCGAAGCCATCACCTCGCCGACGGTGCGGCAAAAGCTTTCGGCGCAATTGATGGAGCCGGTCCCCGACACGCCCGCCGATTTCCGCGCCCGCATCGACGCCGACATCGCCCGCTGGAAGCCGGTGATCGCCGCAGCGGGGATTAAATTGGAGTAGCGAGGAGAGAGCGGCGAATAGCTGCGTCGCTCACGCTAGGACAAACAAACCACTGCGTGTCATCATCCGCGCAAGCGGATGATCCAGTAATCACCGATAGTAAGGCGTTTACTGGATGGTCTGCTTTCGCGGACCATGACAGTTCAACAATTGCGATCGACGGCGCCCCGCGACGGAGCTGCGGCGATCGCAAGTGATCGTTCAGTGCCAACTAAACCGGTAATTCAACCCCGCCTTGATCTCCTGCACGTTGAGGCTGGCGCTGGAGCCGACGGTTTCCAAGGGCGTGGTGAAGCTCATCGATTGCGAGCCGAAGCCGAGATAATCGTATTCGATCTTTGCCGACCAGTTATCGTCGAGCGCATATTCGAGGCCGGCGCCGGCAGTCCAGCCGGTGCGCAGAAACGTGTCGGTGGCGAGATTGCCGCCGAGATCGGTCAGGGTGCTCTGGTCCTGCGCCAGCGCCAAGCCGCCTTTGCCGTAGACCAGCAGGCGGTCGAACGCCGCGCCGACGCGGCCGGTGACGGTCGAAGTCCAGGGCACGCTGGTACTGATCGCCTCGCCGATCGAGTCGGCGCTCGAAGCTTTGAGGCTGGTCCAGCTGAAATCGCCTTCGAGCCCGAGCACCAGCCGGTTGAACTGCACATTGGCGCCGATCTGCGCGCCGCCCAAAAACCCGAAATTGTTGAAGGTGCCGTTGCCGACGCCGGTGATCGGATCGGTCCATGACGAGTCCGAATAGCCGCCGCCGACATGGACGCCGACATAAATTCCGCTCCAGTCGTAAAGCTTCGGCGCGTAGGGGATCGGCGCGACCGGAGCGGGCGCCGGCGGCATCGGCAGATCGGCGGCCTGGGCACCAATGGTGGAGACGGCGGTGACAGTCACCAGCACAAGGCCGCCGGACAATACACGTAATTTCATCAGATCCTCTTCAGGCCCGCCCACGCGTGCCTGCACCCATTCGAACGGCGAATTGGCAAGCCGCTCGACCCATTTGGCGCGCAACAAGCCGCAGCTCTTCGGAAAAACCGTGATGCCGCTGTGCGCGGGACATGGTTCTTTGGTGGCAGGAAGATGGCTTGGTTAACCGAGACAGGGTGCGCTCGCTGCGCGTGCCCGCTCTACTGTCGGGCGGCGACCGACGTTGCGTAAACCTCGGGCTTGAAGCCGACCAAAACCTTGCCGCCGCCAGCCTCGAGCACCGGCCGCTTGATCATCGAGGGTTCTCTGAGCATCAGCGCCATCGCCTTGTCGGCGTCGAGGCCGTTCTTGTCCTTGTCGGGCAGCTTGCGGAACGTCGTGCCGGCACGATTGAGCAGCGTTGCCCAGCCGACTTTCTTCTCCCAGCGCTGCAGCCGCTCGCGCTCGATGCCGGCGGTCTTGTAGTCATGAAACGCATAATCGACGCCATGCTTCTCCAGCCAGGCGCGCGCCTTCTTCATCGTGTCGCAGTTCTTGATGCCGTAGATGGTAATGGGCATGGAACCATTCGGCATAAAATTCGCCGTCAGTCAATTTTCAAGTCTTGCCACGCGCTCTACGCACCTGAGAATCTCGCCCGACTCCGTGACCGCGGTCTCGGACGCAAACGCAATCTCGCCCTTCGCGAATTCGCCCTGGGCCACGAGGCGTTGAAGCGGTTCGTTGCTCGCGAGCCGCTAAGGCGGACTCATGAGTGTATTTTCGCTGTGCTGGCGCTTGAGAGCGGGCCGATCGATCCAAAACTTTGATGGCTTGTGCCTTTCCTGCGCCAGCCCGTTCTCGTTGGAGAAACGATGACATCGTTCGATCAGGCGCCGGACCAACCTGAGCCATTCGGCTTCAAGGTCTCGTGGTTTGCTGTAAAGGCTACCGTTCCAGCCTCGGTATATATTCAAGCTAATAAGGCGAAAGAACAACGCAAACGACGAAATCCCTCAGGAAAGCGACCTTGTCGGGCGGGGGATCATCCGCAATCTCCTCGATGACCACACATCGAGATTGATTTAGGGCATACCGTCCCCCCTGGCGTTGCAATAGCCCCCCGTAAGCGGATTATCATTACTGCTCGAAGACCGGGCCAACAGCAACGGCCGTTCGAGCAATTCGATGACAGACCGGCCTGCTTTGCTAGCTCAATTCCCAGTCCAGCCGCTCATTAGCGAGACGCATGCCAGGCGCCAACTCGCTGCGGTGCTCGCGGACGCCGTGGCGACACAAGGTATGCCCGTCAATCTGCAATTTGGAGCTCAGACCCAGCTTCAGACTAGTCGGTGCTGGGCTTCCTTCGCGACATCCGTTGGACCGTTCTATGGCACGAATGTAACGATTCCGCCCCGCGGTCGAACGAAGCCATGGTGCTCCAAGTGCTTGACGACGGCATTCAGGCCTGCGTCTTCACCAAGCAATTTGCGACACTCACCTAGAAATAGTGCTCCTCCATCGCAAAGGCCCCGTCATGCGGCCGCAAAAAATCGGTCCGATCACGAACCCGCCATCCCTAATGGTAGTTTTGAGCCTAGACGGCGACTAAAATCTGTGCGAACCTTAGGTAGCGAACCTTGACAATTTAGCCAGTACTACTTCGAGGACCGCAACATGCCGATCGGTGATGATGAAGAAGACATTGCGATCTACGAAGTGGTGATGAACCACGAAGAGCAGTACTCGATCTGGCCGGCGGGTCGCGAAATTCCAAACGGCTGGACCGCGGTCGGAAAAAGCGGCCGCAAAGCGGATTGCCTCGAACACATCAAGACCGTGTGGATCGATATGCGTCCGCTCAGCCTGAGGAAGCACATGGAAAGTTTAAGGACCGCACTCGATGAAACGGAGAGGAGGTAGCGCCATGACCGATCAAAGCGCGGCAAATGCCGGCGATCCGCCCCACAAGCGACTGCAGTCGGCACATGAGAAGTATTTTCAGCAACTGACCGAAGCGTGGAACCACTGCCAGAGCAACCTTCAGACCATTCAGACCGAATATGAGCGGGCTCTGGAGAACGCGTGTCAAAGCCGACAATTCGACCAAATCCAGGCAGCGCAGCAGACTTATCAGCGCGATCTGCAATCTGCCTGCAACGACCCCGACCTGCCGAAGAAATACGCCGACGCGTATCGTGACTACAAAGAGGCGATCAAGAACTTCATGGCCGCCACGAACGTCGATGATCTGAATTTCACCGACATGGCTCATCTGAGCCAGAGCCTTTTCGCCGTTTCTCGAATGGCGATGTGCTTGGTCCCGGCCAACCAGGGGACGATGAACAATCCGTTCGAGCAACCAAGATAGGCTGCGCGGGAAAACGGCCGCAGCCTGTCGGTCGGCGGCAGAAACATGGGCGCCGCATGCGTGACGTAACTGCGGTCATTACCGGGACGCCGGGATTGCTCGCCGCGCATGTCGTTGCGGAACAGCTGGCTCGATCGCGACGCGTGGGAGTGGCCACGTCCGCGGCGGCGTACGCGCGATTTCTCGCATTGCTGCGGAGCCTGTCGTTCAGCAAGGACCTTCGGTTTGCGCCAGAGCATATGAACCACCTGCCGACGCTGAAACACGCCGACGGCGCCGAGGTATGGCATTTCGCTCCGACGGGACAGGCGATTCCGCGTTCGCTGCTCGCCGCCCTGCAGGCCGCCAACGTCTCGGCGCTGAATGCGGTTTACACGCCGTACTGCGGCGGCGAGCGCTGGCGCTGGCTCATAACGCCGCAGCAGCCAGTCGAGGACGGCGATCCGCAAAGTTTTCAATTTACCGCAACCCGACGCTTCCGAACGACTGTCACGATCGGCGGCGCCCCGGCTGACCACATCGCGCAAGAAGGCGTTCTGCACTTTCTCGCGACATTGTTCGATTTGAAGACCGAGATCGAGGAACGTGTTGCGGACTTTTTCGACTACCATTCGCTGCACTGCGCGATTGCGCCCGACGCATCGGTCAACGTGCTGCGCGTCGACGACGCTGCGGCAATGATTGCGAGCATCGCTGACAGCAGCGATGGTGGCGATTTCGCGATCGCATCGGCGGGCGATTTTTCGGGCGAGCTGTTCCTGGATCGCGTCGGCCGGGCGTTCGACGTCAGTCTGCTGCCGAGCGAGCGCGGCAACGGCGCGCCTTCGTTCAATCAATTGGACCTGTTGTTCGAGCGGCGGCTGAATGGTTTCGTCGCCCAGCTTGTGCCGCCCACGCATCGAACGGCCGAAGAGGCATGGCACGCGGCAAATGTGGCGCCGGCGCGAACCGTCGTTGACGGCGGCACGTTCGATGATTTGATTGCGCAGGCGCGGCGGCAGTACGGCGCGGCTCATCGCGCCATCTCGGCGCGTGTTGCCGTCGCCGATACGCCGGACGTACGCTTGGCGCGCCGCGCCGACGAAACTTTCACCTATTACAGCGCTGGTGACGACGGCGAGGTGATCGTCCTTATCAATGCGTTCGGGCAGGGTCTGGAAGCATGGTCGCGGTTGATCGAGCACTTGCGACGGCGCTTTCGGGTCCTGACCTGGACACTGCGCGGCCTCGATGACAGCGAGGCGCCAAAGTCGCTTGCCGACCACGTTGCCGATCTCTCCACGATTATCGACCAGGAGACCACAGATCCGGTGCATCTGATCGCCTGGTGCACCGGTCCCAAGATCGCCATTGAATACGCCGCGCTTCACGCCGATCGGGTCCGCTCCCTGATTTTTCTCAACGCGACGATGAAATGCGTCGGCAGCCCCGCGACGCTCGATACCGCTTATGAGCGCAATTTCGAATTGCTTTGCGGGGCCCTGGAGCAGCGGCCGAGCATGGCCGCTTCGATTGTGGATTCATTGGTCGCGAGCGGCGGCGCCAATGCCGAGACCGGCAACGGAGCCGAAACCGACGCATCGTTGTCGGTTCTCGCAACGATCAACCAGGACCTGCAAAGGCCCGTGCTGCGTCCGTTTCGCGACTCGATCTCCGGCCTACGGTACATGCGGCAGCTCATCGACTTTTGGAGTCACGACGTGCGGACCACAGCGGCGCAGATCGACGTCCCGGTGCTGCTCTTCGCCTCGGAATATGATCGCGTGGCTACGCCCGAGGCCTCCGAATGGGCCTGCCAAATGTTTCCTCGCGCGCGGCTGCTGCGGGCGCAAGGCGCCACCCATTATTTCCTTTACGACCGGGCGGATGTCGTTGCCCAGATGATCGAGTGGTTTATTTCGAATGCAGCAGTGCCCCAAACAAATCCGGTCGGCCCCGACTATGCCGCAGGTTTTAGCGCTCAGGCGGACAACGAGCACGGCTGTCCGGTGGCTTGATCGAAGGCGGTGAAGAACGTGAATCGCATGCCAAGCGATCTCGGCGCCCGTCTCGCGGCGCTCTCGCCCGAAAAGCGTGCCTTGTTGGAGCGACGGCTGCGGGCGCCGGACACCGTATCGGCGGCCAGGCGGATTCCCCGGCGACGGGACGTTCCTCGGCCGCCGCTGTCGTTCGCGCAGCGCCGGCTGTGGTTTCTCGACCAATTGGAGCCCGGCCGCTCGCTCTACAATCTGCCGCTGGTCATGCGATTCAAAAGCTCGATCGACATTTCCATGATTGAGCGGGCGATCAACGAAATCATTCAGCGGCACGAAATCCTGCGAACGGTCTTCGTTCTTGAGGACGGCGAGCCGGCACAGGAAATCGTTCCGGAGCAGAGGATCCGCGTCGAGCCGATCGACCTGCAGGCGATACCAGAGGCTACGCGCGAGCAGGAAGCGGAGCGTCGGGCGCTTGCCCTTGCGCTAGTGCCGTTCGACCTGCAGCACGGTCCGTTGGTGCGCGCCACCGTGCTGCAGCTTGCGCCAGCCGACCACATGCTGGTGGTCACGATGCATCACATCGTTTCGGATGGCTGGTCGCTCGGCGTGTTCGCCCGCGAGTTCGGGCACGTCTACAACGCGCTGTGGTCGGGACAAGCCCCGGAACTGCCGCCGCTGCCGATGCAGTACGGCGACTTCGCCGTGTGGCAACGCGAATATCTGCAGGGCGACACGCTGCACCGGCTGACAAGCTACTGGAAGCAGCAGCTGGATGGCATGCCGCAACTGCTTGAACTGCCGACCGACCGGGTGCGGCCGCGCCTGCAGTCCTTCGAAGGCGCCTCGCTAGTCCGGCCTTATTCGAAAGAGGCGACCGAAGCGCTTCGCCGGCTCGCGCTGGTGCACGAGGCGAGCTTGTTCATGGCGCTGCTGGCGCTGTTCAAGATCCTGTTGCATCGGTTCAGCGGGTTGACCGACATGGTCGTTGGCTCGCCGATCGCCAATCGCGGACGCGTCGAGGTGGAAGGGCTGATTGGCTTTTTCGTCAACAGCTTGGTGTTGCGGACCGACTTGTCCGGAAATCCGTCATTCGTCGAGGTATTGGCCCGCGTCCGCGACGTCACTCTCGCGGCCTATGCCCATCAGGATCTGCCTTTCGAGCGGCTGGTGGAGGAACTCAATCCCGACCGCAACCTCGGCCACAACCCGCTGTTCCAGGTCATGTTCGGCATGCAGAACACCGAAGTGCACCTGCCAAATCAGAACGCCCGGGCGCAATTGAGCGTGGGAACATCGAAGTTCGATCTGACGCTCAGCGCGAATCAGACCGCAGAAGGCTTAACCTGCACGTTCGAGTTCAATTCGGAGCTGTTCAATCCGGAGACCATCGTTTCGCTGGCGCAGGCCTATGGCGAACTCATGAAGAATGCCATTGCCTTCCCGGATCGGCCGATCTCTGAATTGCCGTTGGTGAGCGCCGCCGAGCGCTCGCGGCTCATCGAGAAGGCGGCTACGCCCGGACCCGCCCCCGCCGCGCTGCTCGTGCACGAGCTGTTCGACCGCCAGGTCGCAGCAACACCGACCGCGCCCGCCGTGACCGCCGGCGAAGACACCTACAGCTACGCTGAGGTCGAGGCCCGAGCCAACCGCTTGGCGCGAGCGCTGCGTGACGCCGGCGCCGATCCTGATCACATCATCGGCCTGTGCCTCGATCGCACCGCGGACTTGCCGATCGCGATGCTGGCAATCCTTAAGGCGGGCGCTGCCTTCCTGCCGCTCGATCCAAGCCATCCGCCCGAACGCCTCCGTCTCATGCTGACTGACGCTGACGTGCGTATCGTGGTGACCTCAAGCGCATTGCGCGGCGCGTTGCCGCCCTTCGCCGGTACCATTTGGTGCCTGGACGAGCTGTGGCCGCGCTTCGACGCGCTGCCGAGGCACGCTGTCGACGGCGGTGCCACGCCCGACAACCTCGCATATGTCATTTACACCTCCGGGTCGACGGGTCGGCCGAAGGGCGTCATGGTCCCGCATCGCACCGCCTGTAACGTGGTGCAGACCCTGATCGAGGCGTTTCATTTGCCGCCCGGCACTCGCGTGCTGCAGTTCGGATCATTGAGCTTCGATATCTCGATCTACGACCTGCTCATGGTGATCGGCTGCGGCGGCACGCTGTGCATGGCGCCCATGGCGACGGTGATGCCGGGCCAGCCGCTGGCCGACACGCTGCGCGAGCTTCGCATCCAAGCCATGACTCTGCCGCCGTCGTCGTTGAGCGTCGTGCCGCTGACGGACCTGCCGGATCTGCATACCATCGTCTGCGGAGGCGAAGCGCTCGCCGCCGACGTGGCAGCCCGCTGGTCGAGCCCCACACGCCGCGTCATCAACGCCTATGGGCCAACCGAAGCAACGATCTGGTCGACCTATCATCTGTGCACCGGGGCCGAAGCTTCGCTGCCGATCGGCCGTGCTATTTCGCGAGTTCAGGCTTACGTGCTCGATGACCGGAACGAGCCCCTGCCGGCCGGTTTCCCGGGCGAACTCTATATCGGCGGCGCCGGCGTTGCGCGTGGTTATCTCAATCGCGCGGATCTGACCGCGGAGCGCTATGTGCCGGACGCGCTGTCCGGGCAGCCGGGCAGCCGTCTGTATCGCACCGGGGATCGTGTGGTGCTGCAGCACGACGGCGAGATTCGCTTCGTCGGCCGCGTCGACAATCAGATCAAGCTGCGCGGTTATCGCATCGAGCTCGGCGAGATCGAGGCAGTGCTCATCGGCCATCCCGACGTGGCCGACGCCGCCGTCGTGGCGCAGCGCTCGCCGGCCGGCGAGACGCGCATCGGGGCCTACTGTACCATCAAACCGGATTCCGCGGTCGAACGGGCCGGCCTGCTTCGCTATCTGCGTCGCCAGCTTCCCGAATACATGCTCCCCGCCATGCTACGGATCATGAACGCGCTCCCGATCAGTGCCAGCGGCAAGGTCGACCGGCGCAAGCTGTCGGAATGGACCGAACCGGAATCGCCCGGCCCCGGACCGGCGGCACGCGGCAACGAGATCGAGGAGAAGATCGCGCGCATATTTGCCGAGGTTCTGGAAGTGCCGCAGGTCGGCGTCCGGGACAGCTTCTTCGAGCTCGGCGGACATTCACTGCTGGCAACACGGGCGGTCACTCGGTTGAACGAGTCGTTTCAGATTCAATTGCCGCTGCGCGAACTGTTCGAGTATCCGCGCGTCGCCGACCTGGCTCAGGCGGTGGAGCGGGCTCAGGCGCGCGGTGCGCCGTCTTCACCGCCGTTGATCGCGCGGATGCCGCGCCGCGCCGCCGCCGTCGCCGACAGCGAAGCCCCATAGTGTCGCCGCAGGCCGCAGGTAGAAAGGCAGGCTGGCCATTCATTCCCCCGCTTCACCCGTCTCCGACCAGCGTCGCGCCATTTTGTCCAGGCTTTTCGAGGACGGCGACCGGCGGGCGTTTCCGCTTTCCTTCGCTCAGGCGCGGCTTTGGATCCTGGATCGATTTCAACCGGGTAACCCGGCCTATAACATTCCAGCGGCGATCCAGCTGCAGGGCTGGGTCGATGCCGGTGTCCTGGAACGCAGCTTGAACGAAATCCTGCGGCGGCACGAGGCGCTGCGCACGACGTTTCAGGTCATCAACGGCAAGCCGGCGCAGGTCGTCGCTGCCGAACAGAACATCAAGCTCGAGCGCGTCGATCTGCGAAGTCGATTCGGCACGGGGCGCGACGCCGAGATCAGCCGCTTCGTCTTTGAGGAGAGCCGGCGGCCGTTCGATCTGAGCAAGGGCCCCGTATTGCGAGCGACCCTGGTGCAGCTCAGCGCCTCGGAGCATCTGTTGATGCTGGTCATGCACCACATCGTGTCAGATGGCTGGTCGATGTCGGTGCTGACCAGGGAATTGTCGACCCTCTACATGGCCTTCCTGCAGCGGCAGCCTTCGCCGTTGCCGGATTTGCCGATCCAATACGCGGATTTCGCCAAGTGGCAGGCCGAATGGTTCCGCGGCGAGCTGTTGCAGAAACAGCTTGCCTATTGGCGCAAGCAACTCACCGGACTGCGCCCGGTCCTGGATCTGCCCACGGATCGTCCGCGCCCCCCGGTGCAGACCAATCGCGGCGCCCTTCGCGGCTTCAACCTGGACCGGCAACTCTGCGAGAACCTCAAGTCGCTCAGCCAAGCCAACAGTGCGACGCTATTCATGACGCTGCTCGCCGCGTTGAAAGTGCTGCTGCATCGGCTGAGCGGCGAGACCGACATAGCGATCGGCTCGCCCATTGCCAATCGGACCCGCTCCACGCTGGAGGAGCTGATCGGCTTCTTCGTCAACACGCTGGTGCTGCGTACCGATCTGGCCGGTGATCCGACCTTCCTTGAGCTGTTGGGGCGCGAGCGCGAAGTGGCGCTCGGCGCTTACGGCCACCAAGACATGCCGTTCGAGAAGCTCGTCGAGGAATTGCAGCCCGACCGCGACCTCGGTCACAACCCGTTCTTCCAAATCCTATTCGCGGTGCAAAACATCGGCATCGTCGACCGCAACGCGACGCCGATTCAGCTGTCGGGACTGGACCCGCGGACTGGCGCCGCCGGAAACGGCACGGCGAAGTTCGATTTGACCATGTCGCTGCTCGACACCGGGGCTGGCGCGCAGGGCTTTGTCGAATTCAATACCGACCTGTTCGATGCCACGACCATCGAGACTATCATTGCACGCTATTTGGCGCTGCTGCGCGGCATCGTGCGCGATCCGCACGAGCGGCTGTCGCGGCTGCCGATCTGGACGCCGGACGAAACCGACACCGCCGCCTCGATCTGCCAAGGCCCTGCAGTCAAGGCCGCGCCTCCGCAAACGGTGGGCGAGCGTGTCGCCGCCCATGCGGCGCATGCGCCTACCGCCATTGCGGCGATCGCCGGCGATGAGACGGTGACCTACGCGGAGCTGAACAGCCAGGCCAACCGCCTCGCGCAGGCGCTGCTGAAAATGAATTTGGCTTCGGGCAGCGTGATCGCAGTCGCGATGCCGTCTGGAATCGACCATCTCACGCTCTTGGTCGCGATCCTCAAGGCAGGGCTGGTGTGGGCGCCGATCGATCTCGCCGAAATCCGCGGCGCGGCAGCGTTGCTTGGCGATCGGATCGCACGCATCGTCGACACGCTGCGGCCGCACCTGATTGTGGCGGACGGTGTTGTCGCGCCTGCCTTACAGCACGTCGCCGCGCCGGTCGTTGGCTTCGACGATCTTTTGGAACGTGCCGCAAGCGAGCCGGATCAGGAGCCCGCTACGCCCGTAAAGCCTGACGTCGCGGCCATGGCCTTGCCCCAGCTCGAGCCTGCCGCATCGGTGCCCGTCGTGCGGATCAGCCATCGCGCGTTGTGCAACGTGGCCTGCGATCCCGCGCTCGCGCTGACCGCGGACGATCACGTCGCACACGCGTCACACCTCTGGTCCGAGCGCGCCCGCTACGAGCTGTTCGGGGCACTGAGCAGTGGCGCGGCCATCGTGTTTGTCGCGACCGACGTGCCGGCCGGATCGCGTCGCTTCGCGGCGTTGCTGCGGGAACACGCGGTCACCGTCCTGTTCCTCGAATTTTTCGATCTGGAGCGGCTGGCGCGGGAATTTCCGTGGTCGCTGCGCCAAGCTCGGCTGATACTTGCCGATGAGCGGCGCGCTGATGCCGGTCAGCTTCGCGAAGCCATCGACGCGGCGATGTTGCAGCGCGTTTGCGTCGTTGTCGGCGACGCGCGCGCCGGCGGCTTTTATCTGGTGCAGCCGTTCGCGGGTCTCGACCCGAACGCTTTGATTGTTCCGCTCGGGCGTCCGGCTGCGGGTGTGCGCGTTACGCTCTTGGACCGCAACGACGAACCTGTACCAAAGGGGGTGCCGGGAAACGTCAGTGTCAACTTCCACAACGGTGGAAAAGGCCAGCCGGATTATCGCACCGGCGACGTCGCGCGCCTCACCGGTGGCGCGCTCATGTTGCACGGCCAACACGATGCGAGCGCCTACGTTTCCGGCATGCGCATCGCTCCCGAAGAGATCGAGGCCGTTCTACAGCAGCACCCCGCCGTGCAAGGCGTAGCCGTCACCGCATCGCCGCGCCGGGGCTTACGCCAGCGCGGACTGGTGGCCTTTGTCGACCTCGTTGCTGACGCAACCGTCGCCGAGTTGCGCGAGTTTGCAACTGCGCAGCTGCCGGCACGGCTCGTTCCTGGCGCCTGGGAAATGCGGCGCGACCTGCCGCGCCGCGCGGACGGCACCATCGAGCGCCGCCGTTTGTTCGAGCTTGCCGCCGACCTGGAAAACGCGAAATCTGCCGCGCCGCCTTATGTGGCCCCGCGGGACGATCTCGAAACGGCGCTGGCTCAGATCTGGATGGAAGTGCTGGGCACCGACCGCGTCGGCATTCACGACAATTTCTTCCGTCTCGGCGGCCACTCGCTCATCGCCACCCAAATGGTGGCGCGCATCGGCAACGCCTTCCAGATCGACTTGCCTCTGCAGCGGATGTTCGAAGCGCCGACTATCGAGCAACTGGCGCGGATCATCGAGCCTCTCGTCGGATCGGACCATCGGCCGGAGATTCCGCCGCTGGTCGCGGTACCGCGCGACCGTGCCATTCCCTTGTCATTCGCGCAGCAACGCCTCTGGTTCTTGGATCAGTTCGAGCCGGGCAGCGCGTTCTACAACATCGCGCTGCCGGTCCGTTTCCCGGTATCGGTCGAACCGAGCTTGCTGGAAGGTGCCCTCAACGACCTCGTTGCCAGGCACGAAACCCTGCGAACGACGTTCGGCCTCGCCAGCGGCGAGCCAGCGCAGGTCATCGCGCCGGAGCTGAAAATCGCAGTGCCGGTGCACGATCTGCGCCGCTTGCCAGAGGACCTCAAGCGAGCCGAGGCTCAGCGGCTGACCAGCCTCGAAGCGCAGAGGCCATTCGACCTGGAGAATGGGCCGGTGGTGCGCGCCGAACTGGTGCGCCTTGCCGACGCCGACAATCTTCTGCTCCTGACCATTCACCACATTGCGGCGGACGGCTGGTCGATGGACGTGCTGTTCCGCGAGTTGATCGCGTTCTACGACGCACGGCGCACCGGCAGACCGCCCGAATTGACGGAGCTGGCAATTCAATATGCCGACTTTGCCGCGTGGCAGCGTCGCTGGTTGAGCGGCACCGTACTGCAGCGCCAGGTCAACTACTGGACGCGGCAGCTGGAAGGCGCACCGCCGCTGCTCGACCTGCCCACCGACCGGCCGCGGCCGGCGGTGCAGAGCTTCACTGGCGGCATGCACATGTTCATCATGCCGGGCTCTCTGCTTAAGGCGGTCAAGAATTTGTCCGGCCAGGAGCAGGTGACGCTATTTACGGTGTTGCTGACCGTATTTTATGTGCTGCTATATCGTTACACCGGCCGCGAAGACCTGGTGGTCGGCACTCCCATTGCCAACCGCACGCGGCCCGAACTGGAAAACTTGATCGGCTTCTTCGCCAACACGTTGGTTTTGCGCTGCCGCACGTCCCCTGCGTTTACCTTCCGCGAACTGCTGGCTCAGGTGCGCGGCGTCACCGTCTCGGCCTATGCGCATCAGGACATCCCGTTCGAGAAGCTGGTCGAGGAGCTTCAGCCACAGCGCAACCTTTCCTACAATCCACTGTTCCAGGTCATGTTCGCGCTGCAGAACACCAGCCGGCCAGTGGCCGGCGCGGTGCCGGACGAAACCGCGCCGATCCTCGGCGCTGGCGTGGCCAAGTTCGATCTGACGATGTTCGTGTCGGAGACGGCCAACGATCTGCGCGCCGGCATCGAGTACAATTCCGATTTATTCGATGCCGCGACCATCAAACGGATCGCCGGCCATTACGAAACCCTGCTCGCCGCCGCAACCGAGAACCCGGATCGGCCGATCTGGTCGTTGCCCCTGCTCTTGCCGGCGGAGACCATGGCGTTTGCCGACTGGAACGACACGGCACGGCCGGTGCAATGCGCGTCGGCACTGGCGTTGTTCGAGGCACAAGCGCGCCGGCGCCCCGATGCCGTCGCAATGATCAGTGATGGCCGCGATGTTTCCTACGGCGAGCTCAACCGCCGCGCCAATGCGTGGGCCGGACGGCTGCGCGGACTTGGGGTGACGCTTGGCAGCCGGGTCGGCATCTGCATTGAGCGTTCGATTGACGCTGTCGTCGCGGTTCTGGCCGCGCTGAAAGCCGGAGGCGCCTACGTTCCGCTCGATCCGAACTATCCAATGCAGCGCATCCTGTTCATGGCGCAAGACGCGCGCGCCGTGGTCGTCTTGACCCAGGGCGCCCTGGTCGACCGTCTTGCGGGAGCCGCCGCGACGATCATCGCCATCGACAAGGACGATCAACCCGAGTCGCGCGACAACGATCCGGCGGAGCCGCTTTCACCCGACGATCTGGCCTATGTGATCTACACTTCGGGATCGACCGGACGGCCCAAGGGCGTTGCCATGACGCACGGTCCCCTTGCCTCTCTGGTGGAATGGCAAATCGCCCGCTCTGCGCTGCCGGAGGGCGCGCCGACGCTGCAATTTGCGTCGCTGAGTTTCGACGTGTCGTTTCAGGAAATTTTCTCGACCTTGGGCGGCGGTGGGATCCTCGTGATTATCACAGAGGAGCAGAGACGCGACCCGCGACTCCTTTGGAAAGTGATCGAGCAGGCCAACGTGCGCCGCCTGTTCGTTCCCTATGTGGCCCTGCAGCAGCTGGCCGAAGCGGCAGGCAGCCTCGATGAGTTGTCGACCTCTCTGAGCGAGGTCGTGACCGCCGGCGAGCAGCTGCAGATCACGCCGCAAATCGCCGCGCTGTTCGAGCGCCTCGGCGCCGCGCTTTACAATCAATACGGACCGACTGAAAGCCACGTCGTCACTGAATTCGCCCTGCACGGCGATGCAAAAGGTTGGCCGGCGCGACCGCCGATCGGCCGGCCGACGCCGAACGCGACCATCCAGATACTCGACAGCCAAGGCCAACCGTGCCCGATCGGCATTCCGGGCGAGATCTATATCGGCGGCTCCGCCTTGGCGCGCGGTTATCTGGACCGGCCCGATCTGACAGCGGAGCGGTTCGTTGCCGACCCGCAAAGCACAAAGGGCGGCCGCCTGTACCGGACCGGCGACCGCGGCCATTACCTGCCCGGCGGTGATATCCAGTTCCTCGGCCGCATCGACGATCAGGTCAAGATTCGCGGCTACCGAATCGAGCCGGCGGAAGTCGAGGTCGTGCTGCGCACGCATCCGTCGGTGCACGAGGCGGTGGTTGTGGCGCGCGACGACAATGGCGATCTTTGCCTTGCCGCCTACGTGCAGGCCGATCCGAAATCGCCGCCCACGGCCGAGCAGCTTCGCGCCCACCTGAGCAAGGCCTTGCCTGATTACATGATCCCTGCGGCGTTCGTGGTGTTGGGGTCGTTGCCGCTGACGCCGAGCGGCAAACTTAGTCGCCGAAGTCTGCCCGATCCGCGACTGATACCGCAGCAATCCGACACCACCGCGCCGCCAAGAACGCCGGTCGAGCAGGCGCTCGCCGCAATCTGGCGCGACGTGCTGCAGATCCCGAGCGTCGGCATCCACGATAATTTTTTCGAGCTCGGCGGCCATTCACTGCTTGCGACGCGGGTTATTTCGCGAATCCGCGACGAGTTCGGCGCCGAGTTGCCGGTGCGCCGGATGTTCGAAAACCCGACGATCGAGGAGTTGGCGCTCCTGGTGATCGAGGCGGCGCTGCAGGCCCGCGACGACGATCAGCTCGCGAGCCTGCTCGCCGAGCTGGAAGAGCTGCCGGACGAGGCGGCGCGCGGCCTGCTCACCGACACACCCTCGTAAGCGCACCCGTGCGCCGCGCCGTCACGAGGCATCCGCCGGTGCAGCGATGAAGCGGACAATCGCGGCCAAAAGAGCGTCTGGATTGTCGCGCAGTATGCCGTGACCGCAGCCGGCGAAACGCAGAAGACGTGCGCAGTCCGGGCGCATACAGGCGACGATGTGCTCCTGCTCGGCAACGGGAGTAATGGGATCGTCATCACCGGCGATGACGAGGGTCGGGCAGACAATGCGCGAGAGCGCCGCCGATAGATCGAACGTCACGCCTTCGCCGTTGGCGCGCTCGAAATGAAGCAGCACGTCGGGATTGCGGATCGTTCGCGCAAGTGCGGCGGGCTCCGGCGGATGGTGGTTGTACAGCGGTCCGCAGATCCGCCCATATGCATCGTAGGTTTCCGCCGTTCGATAGTCGAACGCGGCGCGCACCGCCTCACGAGCCGCGATGCCGCCGCGCCGCTCGAAAGCGGCGAGCACATTGTCGCGCCGTTCCAGATTCCCGGTGCCGCGAGCCGACGTACTGATCAGGATCAGTTTGCCGGCATGATCCGGATTGCGGATGGCATACGCCATGGCGACGTAGCCGCCGAACGACGTGCCAAGCACGATAGGCCGCTCGATGCCGAGCGCATTGCAGAATGCAACCACGTCGTCGGCCCACTCCGCCAGCGACCAGCATGCCGGCTCGCTGCGCTCGCTGCGGCCGTGGCCGCGTTGATCGAGATAGATCACCTGCGCCGCTCTGGCGAGAAGCGCAAAGGCTGGGCGAAACGCCGAATGGTCAAGGCCGGGACCGCCGTGCAGGCACAGCAGCGTCGGCCTTTGCCGCATTACCTCGCCGTTGGGTTCCAGCAGAGCGCCTTCCACATCGAAAAACAGCCGCACGCCGCGGACGCGGACGAACATGCTACGACACCGGCGCTGACGGACAGCGCGCTTCGGCGAGGAGGCGCTCAGCATTGCCGTGCAAGATCATGGTGCGATCGGCGTCGCTCAAATCGGCCAGCGGCCCGTTCTCCCCACAAACCGCTTCGACGAAGGCCTTTTGGTCGCCTTGCAGCCGGAACACCGGCCAGTCGGTGCCGAAGAGGATTTTGTGATTGATCCCTTTGGCGACCGCGGCCTTCACCACGGCGGCGCTGCCGTCGCGGCGCAACGCGCTTTGAAAGGCGCTGATATCCATGAACAGGTTGGGCCGGAACGCGCAGAGCATGGCGCATTCCTCGGTGAAGCTCACCGCGCCGTGCGCCATGATGAAGTTGACCGAGGGGAAGCGGCGCGCCGCCTCGTCGAGCAAGAACGGATAGGTTGGCGTGAACGACAAGGCCGGCGACGTCGGACCGATATGCACGGTCACCGGTACCCGGTAATGCGCACAGATCTCGTAGAATGGAAATAGCGACGGGTCGCTTGGCACGAATCCAGTAGGCGGATAGAGCTTGAAGCCGCGAAAACCGAACTCGCGCAGCGAACGCTCGAACAGATCGAGACCGTCCTTGCCCCATCGTGGGTCCATCCCGCCAAATACCTCGAAGCGGCCAGGATGCCGCTTCAGCACGTCACGATGCCGCAGATAGGATTCCTCGATGGTCAGCGGGCAATCCCGCAGCGCATAACTGAAATCGGCGGCGAGCAGAAAGGCTTTGGCGATGCCGGCCTGGTCCATCTCCTTGACCAGATCGTCGCACAATGGATCGCGCATCTTCTCGAGAAAAATCGCCGTGAGCTTGTCGACCGTCGCGGGAATGCCCTGCGCGGTGAGAACCGCCACAATGTTCGAAACACTGCCGGTCACAAACGATCGCGGAACATGCTCCGCGGCGGCGATGTGGCAATGGGCGTCGATGATCCTGGCAGGCAGCGGCTCCATGATCAAACGCTCTCGGCCCGGCTGGCCTTCTCGAGCACGTCGCGTCCGACCGCAAAGGTGTCGCCGACGGTACGCAGTTGCGCGAGCGTCGCGCCGACGTCAACGGTCGACAGATCGACCTGGAAGGCCTGCTCGAAGCGGAACAACAGCGCCAACATGGCGATGGAATCCATTCCCAGATCCTGTTTTAGCCGCAGCTCCGGCGTGATCGCCCGCCGCCTGTATTGGGCCGGAACGGCTTCGACGATCAGCGCCATGACCTTGGCCTCGAATGCCTGAGAGTTGGACATTGGATGCACTCTCTTGGTGCCGCTAACCGATGGCTGTGCCGAAATGCGCGGCGATACGATTGCGGTCGAGCTTCAGATTGGGCCGCAGAAAACCATTATCCAGTGAAAACGCCTCGGCAGTGAAGACGACGTTGTCGACAGTGATATTCCGCCAACGTTCCTGGTTCAGCTGCTCGATGAATTGCGCAATGCGTCGCTTGGCATCCGCATCGTCCGGCTGTTTCGGCAGCACGATGGCCGCCAAAGTCGGCGCGCTGCGCCGGCCGAAAACGACCACGCGGTTAACATCCGGACAGCCGCTGATGTCGGCCTCGATCACCGATGGATGCACCTTTTCGCCGCCGGTGGTGACGATGATCTCCTTCTTGCGACCGATCAGATACAGGTAGCCGTCACGATCGAAACGGCCGATGTCGCCGGTGGCGACCGCATCACCGAGAAACGTCCGTTCGTTTTCGCCTTCCGCGCACTCGAAGTAGCGCACCGCGATCGGCTCTTCGCGGTAGACCAGGATTTCGCCATCCTTCGCCAACTCGACACGCACCCCCGGGAGCAGCTTGCCCACTGAGCCGCGGCGGTTGGCTGCGGGCAGATTGAGCGCCACCGATCCGGACTCGATGAGGCCATAAGTTTCGAACAGCGGCAGCTGCATCATGGCGAACAGTTCGAGCGTACCCCGCTTGATCGGCGCCATACCGGTGACCATGAAACGGACGTTGCCGCCGAGCGCCTCGTAGGCTGGACTGAACACCCGTCGCGCCAGCCGGCGACGGAGCGCTGCCGACGGGAGCCAGCCAATAACCTGCGCCAGCATCCGCGCCAACTGCTGCTTGCCTCGCGGCATGTTATGGAAGCGCGTCTCGAATGTTTCATAAAACGCCGGCGGCGCGATCAGGATAGTCGGCGGCAGCTCGTGCAGCGCCCGAAACAGGTGGACAGGCTCGACCACGACCAGATCAAAGCCGTACCACAGCGCCGAATAGTACATGAGCCGCTGCTGAAAATTCGAAATCGGCAAAAACAGCAGCAAACGGTCGTCGTGCCGCGGCTGTAGCGCCATCGTGAAGGCGTCGACGCAAGCCTCGATGCCGGGCCGGTTAAGCACGAGACCCTTCAGGCCGCCTGCCGATCCAGAGGAAAAGATAAGTCCGGGTCGGCGATAATCCGCATCGCTTTCCACGGCGGTACTCGCCCGCGCCTTGACATCGTCGTTGTCGCCGCCAAACCAATAAACATGAGGCTCCCGCTTGCCGCTTGGCCTGTCGCCGCCCACCAGCAACATCGCCAAGTCGTATTTGCCGATGAGATCGTTCGCCTGCCAATGCGTGAAATCCGCGGTGAACGCGACCGTCACCGCTTGCAGCCGGATCAAGGCCATGTCGTGAACGATCCAATCGTAGCAGTTTGGCGATCGAATGCCGACGCGCATGCCCGGCTTGACGCCCGCGTTGCTGAGCCGCTCAGCTGTCGCCAGCACCGCATCCCGCAATTCGACAAAACTCCGGCGAACCGTGCGGCCCCGCTCAAAGGTGTACACGGCGTTCCCGGCGCTGCGCGAAGGAATGCCGTCGACGATTCCACGCAGGTCAATGCTCACGGGCCGCGACCCTCCGCCGGCTCATTCATCTCGGTGCAGATCTCCCGTCCAAAACGCACGACGGCTTCGACCAAGCGGGGAATATCGGCTCGGCGCGTGCGATGATTGACGAAACAACAGCGCAGCGCGTAGCGGCTGCCGAGAACCGTGCTCGACGGTACCGCGATACCCGACTCCTGTAGCCGCAGCAGAAGCTCTTGATTGAGACGGTTGAGGAAATCGGCGCTGCAATCGGGCTCCGGTACGTAGCGGAAGCAGACGACGTTGAGTGAGACCGGACCGAGTCTTTCCAGCTCCGGATGCTCATCGACCAGGCGCCCCAAAGCGCAGGCTTGCGCGACGTTCTGCTCCATGAGCGCGGCCATGGTGCGAACGCCGTATGCCTTGAGGCTCAGCCACACCTTGAGCGCCCGAAACTCGCGGGTCAGATCGATGCCGCGATCGGAAAACCGCATGCCGCCGGCGGCGACGCCGCGGCGCGTTGGCGCCAGATAATCTTGCGCCGTGGCAAAGGAGCGGTTTAGCGCCGCGCCATCGCGGACCAGCACGCAAGCGGCGGTGAACGGCTGATACACCCATTTGTGCAGGTCGAACGCCAGCGAATCGGCGTCTTCAATGCCGGCTACCCGCGGCCTCAGATGTTCGCTCCAGCGCGCCAGCGCGCCGAAAGCTCCGTCGACGTGAAGCCACAGGTGCTCGGCGCGGCAGAGCCGCGCCAGCGCTCGAAGATCGTCGGTGGCGCCGGTGCTTACGGTGCCGGCCGTGCCGACAACGCAGATCGGCGTGAGGCCGGCTGCGCGATCGTCGGCAATCCGGGCGCAAAGGCTCGGAAGGTCAATCTGATAATTGTCATCGACCGCGATCTGCCGAAACGAGCGGTGGCCCATTCCAAGCAGCTCCATGCCCTTGGTAATCCAGCCATGGGTTTGCGTCGAACCGTAGACAGTGAGTCGGCCGTCAACGCCGCACAAGCCGTCCGCCCGCACGTCAACAGGCGCGCGCTCGTTGCGCGCGACGGCGAGCCCGAGAATGTTGGCCATGGTTCCGCCGCCAACGAACACGCCGCTCGCCGAGCTCGGAAAGCCCATGAGCTCGATCATCCAGCGAATGACCTGCTCTTCCAGCAGTGCCGGTGCCTGATTGAACCCGGCCATGTGCGGGTTGAGGCCGGCCGCGAGCATGTCGGCCATCATTCCGAGCGGCGTGCCATTGCCTTGGACCCAGCCGAAGAAACGCGGATGCAGATTGCCGTTTGGGTAGGGCAGAACATTCTCGACGAAGCAACGGTAGGCGCTGTCTTCGCCCTCGCCATTCATCGGGGGCGGCTCGGCGAACCGGGCCCTGACTTGATCGGGCATTGGACGCCACGCCGGTTGCGCGGACAGGGACGAGAGGTGGTCGATCATGTCGTCGACCATGGTATGCGCCAGGCGGCGAAACAGGTCCCAATCGGACGGGTCGAGTGTCAGTTCGCCGTCGCTCATGGAGAGCGCTCCTTTGCCGGCACAAGGTCAAGGCCGAACAGATTTGCGCTCGGGTCCGACGCTGGGCCTTTCTGAAAGGAAACGAGCTGGTTGTAGAATCCGTCGAGCGAACTGCCGCCGGACTTCAACAGCGCGGCAGCTTCGGCAACGAGCGAGGCGGCGCGCGCAGCGTCATAACGCTGCTCCACGTCGGCTTTTAAGATCTGCAGAACTCCCTCGACCGTATCCGGCGCGCGGGAGACAAAAGCGGCGACCGAAAGCCCGGCTGCCCCTAGCCGCGCCGCCAAGCGGTCGCGCTGATAGGTGCCGCCGCCATGGCCGACCGATCGCCAGGCTGCCAGTAATCCACGGCCGCTTTCCGTCAGGCAACGCGGGATGTCATCGATCATGGCGAACAAAACGGCATTACCGATGTCGGCCGGCGCCAGCGGCCCGGCCGAGTCGCCGACGACGGGGGCATAGGGCGTGTTGCAGACGACGAGATCGAATTTCTCATTCGGCGCAAGCGCGGCCAGGCAGTCGGAACGGCGGAACGCGGTACGCTCGTTCACGCCATTGAGCATCGCGTTCATTCGTGCGACCTCGATGGCACGGGCGTTGACGTCGAGCCCGAGCGAAAGCGCGGCACCCCGGCTGGCGCACAGAATGGTCTGCACACCGCTCCCGGAACATAGATCGAGCACCCTGCTGCCCGTGCACGTACCCCATAGCGCCTTGGCGACAACATAGGACGACAGATCGAACCAGACGTCAGCGGGTCGTGACGCAGTCGGATAGGCCGGCGGCGTGCTGACGAAGATGAGCAGTCCTTCGATCGGCACCAGCAGCAGATCCGGGCTGCGCCACTGCCCGTCCGCAGCGCGACTCAACAGCCCGATTTCGTGCAGGGCGTCGAGCACATCATTCGGGATCGCGCGCTTGGCATCGCCGGGATCGACGGGCTGACCGAGCCGGAACAAGCGAAACAGAATGCAATTCGCGGGGTCGAGGCGCGCCACGACATTCTGCAGTTGCTCAAATTTTGGAAAGCCGCTGGGACCGATCGGTGCCTCGAACGACAGCCGAAAATCGATCAGCGCATACATGCGCTCCTCGAAAAAATTACGGATGCGGCGAAACGCGAATGTTTCGGTCCTGACACTCATGCCGTCGTTCATTGCGCGACCTCACGAGCTGGCGCTTCCTGTGCCGCGACCAAGCAGCGTTCCAGCCGCTCCGCGAGGTCTGCCACGAACGGCGGCCGTAGGATCGAGTAATGATCGCCGGAGATCACGTGTGTGCGCACCCCTGCGGTGGTCCAGCGCGACCACCGTTCCGCAAGCACGGCGGGCCCGGTTCCTTCGGCGGCGGCGAACAGCTCGATCGGCTGCGCAATCCGGTACGGTCCGTATCGATCGGCGGCTGCGGCGTGTCGCCTCAGAACGTCGAGCAGCCGATCTGCCTCATGCTCCGAAGCCGGTCCGAAAATGTCGGCGTTGCGCAACTCCTGCCGCAGCAGCTCCCATTGCGCGTCTTTCGGCAAGGCGCCAAACGCGTCACGCTCGGCTGCCGGATCCCGCCCGAGCACGAAAGCGATTTCCGCTGCGATCCGCTCGACAAAAGACACGCCGGACCCAGTATGAGCATCGGCGTGTGCAACCGGCGGATGGGAGTCGAGCAGCATCAATCCTGCGACCGCGCGGCCGCGTTCGCGCAATTGGCGCGCCATCTCGAAGGCAATGACGCCGCCGAACGACCAACCCCCGAGAAAACAGTGGCCGTCGGGAATGGCCTTGACGAGTGCGGCGACGTAAAGCTCGGCAAGCGCCTCAACCGTCGTTGGCGCAGTGTTTCGCGGATGCTTGATCGCGAGCAGCGGCCGATCCGAGCGCACTGCCGCTGCCAGTTGCGCGTAGCACACGATGTCGCCGCCGAGCGGATGCACGCAAACGAGAGGGCTCAAGCGGCCGCCGGACCGCAGCGACACGATAACGCTGGGCGTGGCGACCTCGCCGCCTGCACTGCGCCTTGCGATCAGCACCGCCAAATGCGCGGCCGTGGGATGTTTCAGGAATGCATCCGGCGCCACCCGACGTCCAAAGCGCCGGTGAACCAGCGCAAGCATGCGCATCGCCAGAAGCGAGTGACCACCGAGCGCGAAGAAGTTGTCGGCTGGCGCGAGCGGGCGTGCGTCCAGGAGTTCCTCCCATAGCGCCAAGACCTGCGCTTCCAGCTCGCTGGTGGCTGCCGCCACCGTCCGTGGCGGCGCCGGCTCGGGGGTCGGCAGCGCGCGCGGGTCGAGCTTGCCCTGCGCCGTCAGCGGCAAGGAATCGAGCTTCATGAAAGTCGCCGGCATCATGTAATCAGGCAGGCGATCGGAGAGCCATTCGCGAAGCCGCGTTGGCAGGTCAACTTCGCCCGGCGGCGCGCGGCCGACCACATAGGCGACAAGTTTCTTGCCGGTTTGGCCGTCATCCCGGCCCAGGACGACGGCGCTTTGAACCCACGGATGCGCCAGCAGCGCCGCTTCGATCTCACCCAGCTCAATGCGATAGCCGCGGATCTTTATCTGATGATCGGTACGGCCGAGGAACTCGATTACGCCGTCCGCTCGCCATCGTCCGACGTCGCCGGTTCGATAGGCTCGCGCTCCGGCCGTGCGGCTGAACGGATCGGGCAAGAATCGCTCAGCCGTCAGATCCGGTCTGTCGCTGTAGCCGCGCGCCACGGTCTCGCCGCCGATCAAAATCTCACCGGCGACGCCGGGCGGCACCGGCATCATCGCCGCGTCGACCACATAGATCGCCGTGTTGGCGAGTGGTGTGCCGAGCGGCACCAAGGGTCCGTGCGCCACCTCGTCGGTGGTCAATCGATGGGTCAAGACCCCGACCGTCGTCTCCGTCGGCCCGTAATGAATGTGCACGCTGGAGTGAGCCGGTAGGCGCGGAAGCACTGCGCGCTTTATCCAATCCCACCGCGAGGCCTCACCTCCGAGCACCAAGGCGTGGCGCGGCAGCAGGTTGTCGGCTGCCGACGCCTGCAGCAGCTCGGCCAGATGCGATGGCGCAATCTTCAGGACGTCCATGGAGGCGCCGCCGAAATATCGGGCGATTTGCTCGGGATCGAGCGTGCGCGTGCGCGACATCACATGCAGGACGCCGCCATGGCACAGCCACGGCATCAGCACCGTGCCCGAGGAGTCGACGGCGAGCGGCTGCAGCATCGCGTAATTGCAGCGCGGCGTCAGGCCCAAACGGTCGATGACCGCCTGACAATAGCTCTGCACTTGCCGATGTTCGACGACGACGCCTTTGGGGCGCCCGGTCGAGCCGGACGTGTAGATCACATAGGCGGCGTTCGCGCCTGTCGCGCTCCCTGAAGCGTTGTCTGAAGTGCGGTCCTCCGCCGCCGCGGCAGCGGCATGATATGAAAGGCAGCGACAGTCGTATCCTTCGCGGTCGGAGACGCTGTCGACGATCGCAAAGGCCGCCCCGGATTGTTCGAGAATGTATTCAATGCGCTCCTTCGGGAAACGCGGATCGACCGGAACATAGGCCGCGTCTGCCTTCAGCACCGCCAAGAGCGTGACGATCAAATCGATCGACACATCCATCAGGATGCCAATCCGCGTCTCCGGTCGAGCGCCAAGGTCGCGAAACAGGCAGGCCAAGCGGTTGGCCCGAGCGTTGAGCTCGCGATAGGTGAGTGTGCCTTCCGGTGCAGCGACTGCGATCGCGTCGGGGTTTTGAGCGGCCTGGCGTTCGAACAGGTGATGCAGGCAGGCGTCCGGATAGGGCGCGCGGGTGGCGTTCCAGTCGACCAGCAGTTGGCGGCGTTCCGCCGGACTGAGAAAGTCGAGCTGCGCCAGCGGGCGCTGCGGCTCCGCAACAGCGGCCGCCAGCAGCCGCCCATAATGCTCCGACAGCCGCGCAATGGTCGCCGGCTCGAACAGGT